>ERZ1673699.179-NODE-179-length-86055-cov-6.687523_pt1 | contig 86055 bp, 75 predicted proteins | sample MGYA00580229_ERZ1673699 | MGnify/ENA primary metagenome ERZ1673699 (study PRJEB41218, sample SAMN15661785) | gut metagenome | host: Homo sapiens | place: Canada: London | collected 2015-08-20/2019-03-30 | study: EMG produced TPA metagenomics assembly of... | reverse complement strand
TCTGTGGAATGAAATTTCAGAACAAACGAGGCAATGTAAAAAATGGTATTTTCAAGTTTATTTTTTCTCTATCTCTTTTTGCCCCTGTCGTTGATTGCGTACTATGTGGCAAAACCCCGTTACCGCAACGCTGTATTGATTGTGTGTTCGCTGGTCTTTTATGCATGGGGCGAACCCATTTTCATCTGGCTGTTGCTGATGAGTACGCTGCTCAATTATCTGTTCGGCAGACTGATTTCTGCTGACCCTGAGAGTCGCACGGCAAAAGTTTCGCTTGTCCTGTCCTTGGTATTCCACCTTGGCATGTTGATTCTGTTTAAATATACCGGATTTTTCATAGAGAATCTGAACAACTGGTTTTCACTTTCGATTCCTGTTCCGAATTTCCCGTTGCCGATTGGCATCAGTTTCTATACATTCCGTGCAGTTTCGTATATCGTGGATTGCTATTGGGGAAAAGTCGAAGCAGAGCAGAAGTTCTCTCGTTTCCTGCTGTATATGACATTTTTCCCAGTCATTATGCAAGGCCCGATTGCCCGTTATGAAACGATGCAAAGTCAGCTGGCTGTCCGCCGCTGCAATCCGTCTGACCTGTATGAAGGCATGATGCGGGTGATTATCGGTCTGGGCAAAAAGGTGATTATTGCCGATAATCTGGGAAATATCGTTGACCAGTTCCTTGCAAATGGCAACATCGAACAGCAGACCACGCTAGGGGCTTGGTATGGTGTTATCGTCTATGCAATGCAGATTTACTTTGACTTCTCCGGTTATTCCGATATGGCAATCGGAATTGCCCGTATGATGGGCTTTCAGCTGGAAGAAAACTTCCGGCATCCGTTCTTGTGTAAGGACATTACAGAATTCTGGCAGCGTTGGCATATTTCTCTGGGAACATTTTTCCGAGATTATGTGCTGTACATTCCGATTTTCGGTAAGCGGAGAAAATACGGCGGACTGTTCTTAGTCTGGTTCTGTACCGGGCTTTGGCACGGTGCAAGCTGGAACTTCATTCTCTGGGGCTTGTATTATGGCTTGTTTATTCTGATTGAATTGCTGATTGGTAAGAAGCGGATGAAAAAAATTCCGCTGGTCATCCGGCATATCTATAATAAAATTGTCATCGTGGTGGGCTTCGGCATTTTCTATTTTGAGGACTTCGGTCAGCTGGGAGCTTGCCTGAAGTGTATGTTTGGATTTGGCGGACATGGCTTGACAGATGCCGTTTTGCAAACCTCTATCATGACGAATGTCTTTTTGTTAGTGATTGCATTGATTGGCTGCTTCCCAATTTTGGAACTGCCAAAACGTGCCATGCAGAAAAGTCCGGGGGCGTATCTTGCCCTTTCCGTTTGCGGAACAATCTTAGCAGCTGTTATTCTGATTGTATCCAGCATTCTGCTGGTCAATGCAACCAATCGTCCATTCTTGTATCTGCGTTTTTAAGGAGGCATTGTCATGAGAAAAAAGAATTCGAATTCTTCCGTTCCAAGTGGTATGCATTCCCTTGCACAACGCAGCCAGCAGGAACGCCGTCAAAAAATGGAGCAGCAGCGTGTAAGAACTGCTCCGCAAGAACCGATGCGAGTTCCACCGCAGCAGCCAGCACATTTTGGACGGCAGCCGATGCAGCAAGTACCGCCACCGCCCGTTCAGAAACCAGAAAAAGCACTCTCACAGGAGGCGTTGCAGGAATTACAGCAGCAGGCAACCCAACAGCCAGAGGAATCCGCTGTTTACAATCGGTTTTTTGAGGATATTTCCGTAGAAGAACCGCAGACTCCGAAAAAATCTGCTCCGCAAAAGGCAGCAACAGCCGTTCCGCCGACCAATTCGGCAGAACCGGAAAAACCAGCTCCAAAAATGCCACCCGTACGGGATGCAAGAGCAATGCCGCAGATGCCTGCATCAGCAAAACCAGCAGCAGAACCACAACAGGCAGAGCCAGTACAGCCAACACCAGAACCGCCGAAGCCAGTAGAACCGCAGGCAACGGCAGAATCTGCTACCGTTTCACCGGAATTGTTGCAGCAGGTTGCAGCGATGGTGCAGCAGGATGCCACTGGAAAGGCAACCTTAACGCCGGAATTGATCCAGAAAATCGTAGCGATGGCACAGCAGCAGACCAATACAAATCCAATGGTTTCCGCTGTATCGGAATCTCCGGCAGAGCCACAGGCAGTTCCAACACCAGAACCCGTTGCAGAACCGCCAGCAGCACCACAGAAAAAATCTCGTCCGGCTCGTCCGCAGCGGAGAGCACCGCAAATGCCAGTGCAGACAGCTGCTCCAGAGCCAGTGCAGCAGCCGATTCCTGAACCAGAACCGCAGCCAGAACCAGAGCCAACGATTGCATCACCGTTTATTACAACGGCAATGCTCCGGCAGATGAAAGCGGAGGGAAAAACGCTGGACGATTTACAGCCAGCAGACACAAAAACGGAAAAGTCAACGCCGGTTCGGCGGTATCAGGGAGAGCCAGCAGCGGAAACAACTGCTACACCACAGTCAGAACCAGTAAGACCGTCATTCCGTCCGGTAAAACCGCAGGATATTTCGATTGATACCGCTGCACCAGAGCCTATTCCAGAATGGTTCTCAGAAGAAGAACCACCGCAGGTTGCAGAGCAGCGAACCAAATATTTGAAGAATCGGCAGCCACGGGAATCCGTTGCAGAACTGACCGGAGCAGCAGAAAAAAAGCCTCGGGCAGTTCCAAACGGAAAACAGTCCAGCAAGGCAGCTCGTTTCTTCCGGGAACTGTTTCTGGAAGATGCACCAGTTGACCCAGAACAGCAAAAACCAGTTCTGCCACTGACGAGAAACACCGCACCACAACAGTCAGAGGCAGTTGTTCCGCCACAGCCAATTGCAGCCCCACTGCAGCAGTCAACAGCAGAACCCGTTGCACCACCCATGCCGGAAACAGCTGCACCTGCACCGGAACAGCCTGTGATAACTTCTGTAAAAGAAGCGTCTGCATCGTCAAGACCAACAAAGCGTCCGGTTATTTCCCATGTACGGGAAGAAGAACCTGAGCCAGAACCACAGCTGGAATCGGCGGCGTTTTATAACCGCTTATTCAACGATTTTCCGGAATCTTCGGAACAGCCTGTTCCGCCAACGGAAGAAGAAATGGTACAGCAGCAGCACAAAAAAGATGTGATTGAATCGGTAAAGGGTGCAGTTTCAGAGGCAGAACAGCCGGGCAATCCACCGCATAAAAAACGCTTGACGAAACGGGAATATATGCAGCGAAAGGCACAACGGTTTTCCAAAACCATCGGTGTGAGCCTGCTGAGCGGTGTTGTCATAGTGGTTGCAGCTGTTTTGCTGATTGCACCACGTTCCACGATTTCCTATGAAGAAAATCGACTTCTGGCAGAAAAGCCGAAGTTCTCGCTGACATCGCTGTTAGATGGCTCTTATACTTCCGGCTGGTCGGAATATTATAACGACACCGTTCCGTTCCGCAGCAAGTTGAAAAAGACCATTTCCGCAATGATGCAGTGGACAGGTGTTCAGAGCGAAGAAGATACCGTATTTTTTGGCAATGTTTCGCAAGTAAAGAAGAAAACCACAACACCTGTTGCAACAACAGAATCCGTAGAAACCACGGTTGCAGTTGCTGCTGGTAGTGATGAAACCAACACAGAGCCAGCAGTTACCACAACAGTTGTAACGACAACGGAAGATCCGAATGATGAACCAGCTGCGGAAATCGGCGAGGGCATTATTCTTGATCACAAGCGTGCAGTCTGCGTTTATGGCGGTAGTTTCTCTGTAGGACAGGACTATGCCGAAACATTAAATGCATATCAGCAAGACCTTGGCTCAGATGTACAGGTTTATTCTTTGGTTGCACCAACTGCCGTTTCCTATTACCTGCCGGAAGAATATGCAAACTATACAGCAAGCGAAACGGAAAATATTGACAACATCAACAGTTATCTGAATGGCGTAAAGCCAGTCGATGTATACAACGCTTTGAAGCCGCATACCGCAGAGGCAATTTATGCCCGTACTGACCACCACTGGTTACCATTGGGGGCATATTATGCCGCTGAAGCGTTTGCAAAGGTTGCAGATGTACCGTTTGCATCGCTGTCAGATTATGATACGGCAACGAAAAAGGATTATGTCGGCTCAATGTATACTTACACGGAAAGTGCTGTTTTGCTGGACAATCCGGAAGAGTTTACGTATTACATCCCGAAAAACAAATACAAGACTACCTATTACAGCACCAGCTTCACCGACCCAACCGAAGGCGATTTGCTGATGAATTTAGATGGTTATGATAACAGTATGTATTACTTGGTTTTCATGGGCGGTGACGACAAAATCACACACATGGAAACCGACTGCAAGAATGGCAGAACACTCGTTATTTTCAAGGACAGCTATGGCAATGCGTTAGTACCGTGCTTAACCTCGTCTTTTGAAAATATTTACGTCTGCGATATGCGATATTTTGAATTGAATGCCATTGATTTCTGCAAGCAGGTCGGCTGTACAGATTTGCTGTTTGCGATGAATACGTTCAGTGCAACTGGTGGAAATGAAAGCTACTTAGAGAGCAATCGTGTACAGTAATCGTTCGGAATACGTTGGAAAAAGAAACCGAACAGCGGCGGGGTGAGATTTCCTGCCTTGCCGCTGTTCTATTTTTTTGTCATAGAAAAGGAGAATGCGGATATGATTTGCAAAGAATGCGGTACGAAGCTGACACCGGAACAAACCACCTGTCCCAACTGCGGAGCTTTGCAGCAGCAGGCAGTTTCTAAAAAAAGGAAAAAACCGGTTGATTCGCCCGCTGTATCGCAGCAGGATCAGCCGCAATCTTCTAAAGAACAGGTGCAGTGGCAAGACCGATTGATTCTGGGAGTGGCTGTGATGGTAACGCTGGCAGCCGTTGCATGGTTGCTTTTCATGCTGATGAAACCAGCAGACAAAAACGACCAAGCGGCAGAAACAGCCGCCGCTGAAACGATGCCCAGCACGACAGCAGTTACCACCACGGAAACCACTACAACTACAGTCACCACTTATGTGACCATTGTCACAACGACGGATGATGGTGCAGAACCAATTGAAATCGTATCCGGTATTTTGTGGGACCATAAGCGTGCCATCAACTTGTTTAATGGTTATGCCGAACAAACCGAAGCATATGCAGAAATTCTAAACCAGTATCAAAAGGATTTGGGGGACGATGTGCAGTGCTATTCGATTTTAGCCCCAACCAATGCTTCTTTCTATACGCCAGCAGCCTTTCAGGATTCCACACTTTCCAGTGAAAAGGATTGCATGGATGCAGCAGAAAAGGTTTTTCAAGGTGTCATTCCGATTGATGCTTATGGCGTTCTAAAAGAACACACTGCCGAGCCGATTTATGCGAGAACCGACCACCATTGGTTTCAGCTGGGGGCTTACTATGTAGCGAGAGCGTTTGCGGAGCAGGCAGATGTTCCGTTTGCCGACCTGACAACCTACAAGAAATATGTAGAAGATGATTTTGTTGGCTCAATGGCATATTATACGAATGATTATCCGGATTTGGTGAATGCATCGGAAGAATTTGTGTATTATGTGCCGACCAACGATATTCAGACCACTTATTATGACCGAGATTATGCAAACGGCTACGAGGCAGATTTGATTTTTGACCCGTCTATATGGGACAACTCTAGTTATTATATGGTCTTTATGTGTGGAGATGATAAGATTGTCCACATTCAGACGGATTGCGACAATGACCGCCGGTTGGTGATTTTCAAGGACAGCTATGGCAATGCGTTAGTACCATGTCTGACCAGTTCCTTTTCTGAAATTTATGTGTGTGATATGCGGTATTTCAATTTGAATGCCATTGACTTTATTCAGGAAGAAGCAAAGGCAACCGATGTTCTATTTTGCATGAATGTATTCAGTGCAAATGGGCCAAACGGACAGGATCTGGAAGTTGTCCGCACACAAAATGCTGCATATGACACAAGCAGTTGGGAAGATGCAGATACAGAATTTTAAATGCAAGAAACAAAAAGGAGATTTGCAAATCATGAAGGAATTACAAGTACCATTTGATAGTGCGTGGATTCTGAAAAACCGCAGAAAGATTAAAAAGGCTCTGCTGGCAGACGGCACACCTCGCATGGAAAAAAAGATTGCGGTTCTGGGCGGTTCTACCACAAATGATATTGTTTCCATGTTGGAACTGTTCCTGCTGGACAATGGGATTCAGCCGTCTTTTTATCAGTCGGAATATGCCCGTTATTGGCAGGATGCTATGTTTGAAAACCCAGAGCTGGAAGCCTTTCAGCCAGACTTGATTTTCATTCACACCACCAGCCGCAACATCACAGAATTTCCGGAGGATGTGTATTGTCCGGCAGAAACCGTAGAGGCAGCCTTGGAGCGGCAGTACACGCACTTTACGCAGATGTGGGATCGTCTGGCGGAAGGATATCATTGCCCAATTATTCAGAACAACTTTGAACTGCCAGCTTATCGGCTGTTGGGCAATCGGGATGCTTCAGATATTCACGGCAGAATCAACTTCATCACTCGATTGAACTGCAAATTCTATGATTATGCAAATACGCACACCTCGTTCTATATTCACGATATTCAGTATTTGTCCGCTTGCTATGGTTTGGATGCATGGGCAGAGCCGTCTTATTGGTATCTGTATAAATATGCTTTGAGTGTGCCAGCTATTCCAGATTTTGCATACAACCTGACTCGCATCATTCGTTCCATTTACGGCAAGAACAAGAAAGTTCTGGCGTTGGATTTGGACAACACGCTTTGGGGCGGTGTTATTGGTGATGACGGGCAGGAAGGCATCGAAATCGGACATGAAACCTCCATGGGACAGGCATATGAAGAGTTGCAGGGCTATTTGAAACAGCAGAAAAAAATTGGTGTATTGCTGACAGTCTGCTCAAAGAATGAACCGGAAAATGCTCTGCTGGGCTTGAATCATCCGAGCGGTGTTCTGAAGCCAGACGACTTTGTCACCATCAAGGCAAACTGGGAGCCAAAAGACCGCAATTTGGTAGAAACTGCTGCGGAATTGAATCTGTTGCCGGAGAGCATTGTATTTGTAGACGACAATCCGGCAGAACGGGCGATTGTTTCCGGACAAATTCCGGGTGTTGCTGTTCCGGAATTTGACTGCGTGGAAGATTGCCTGCGGCAGTTAGACCGTGCTGGATACTTTGAAGTTACCAGCCTGTCAAGTGACGATGCAAAGCGGAATGCCATGTATCAGGCAAATGCACAGCGGGCACAGATGCAGAAAACTTTTGCAGACTATACCGACTATCTGAACAGTTTGGAGATGCAAGGCACGATTCGGGACTTTGAACCGATTTACTTGCAGCGAATCGTCCAGCTGACCAATAAGAGCAATCAGTTCAATTTGACCACGAAACGCTATACACAAAGCGAAATGGAAACGGTTGCAGCATCTGACCGCTATATTCGGCTGTATGGACGGCTGGAGGATAAGTTCGGCGATAACGGAATTGTTTCCGTTGTTATCGGAGAAAAAGTAGACGATGCATTACATATGGACTTGTGGCTGATGAGCTGCCGCGTTTTGAAACGGGATATGGAATTTGCAATGCTGGATGAACTGGTACGGCAGTGTCGGGAGCAGGGCATTCAGAAAATTGTTGGCTATTATTATAAGACTGCCAAGAATGCAATGGTAAAGGATTTGTACGGCACATTTGGTTTCACCAAGACGAAGGACATGGAAAATGGTGACAGCGTCTGGGAATTGAATGTTGCAGATTATACAAATAAAAATCATGTGATTACAGTAAATCAGAAGGAGTGTGCAGAACAATGACACATGCAGAAGTAATGGAACGGTTGACAGGGGTATTTCGGGATGTATTTGACGATGACAGCATTGTGATTACAGACCAGACTACCGCAAATGATATTGAGGAATGGGATAGCCTCGAACACATCAACTTGATTGATGCTGTAGAGCAGGAATTTCACATGCAGTTCCAGATGAAGGAAGTTTCTGGTATGAAGAATGTGGGAGAAATGGCAGACATCGTTGCCAATCGGGCAACCGAAAAGCCGAAGAAGCGGGGACTGTTCCGCCGATAAATCGGAAAATAGCGTGATACGCTGAGAAAATTGCCGCTGTTTTTGCTGGCAGTTTGGGGAAATAAAATCCTCATCTGTCGGAAACAGCGGTTTTTTTCTTGACAGTTCCTGTAATTTCATGGTATCATGATAACACGAAATCTCATGAAATAGGAGTGTTATTATGCTGTTGCAATTAACAGATGTCAATAAAATTTACAATGGAGCACCGCTGCTCAAACATATTTCTCTCACGATTGAAGACCGTGACCGGATTGGTTTAATTGGTGTGAATGGCTGCGGAAAATCGACCTTGTTAAAGTTGATTACCGAACGGATTCTGCCCGACCACATTCAGGAAGGGGACGGCGAAATCATCAAGAGCAGTCATACCAGTATCGGATATCTGGAACAGATGGGCGGTTTGGAAAAGGAACAGACGGTTTGGCATGAGATGCACAATGTCTTTCAACCGTTGCTGGATGCACAGGCACGCATGCGAGAGCTGGAACAGGAATTGGCAGACAATTCCGAAGCAGCAGCGGAAGAATATCACCGCTTACAGACTTATTTTGAAAGCAATGATGGCTATCAGATTGATGTGAAAATCAAAATGGTGCTGAACGGCATGGGCTTCGGTGCAGAAACCTATGAGCGGAAAATTTCCAGTTTCAGCGGTGGGGAAAAGACTCGACTGGCAATTGCAAAATTGTTGTTGGAAGAACCAACGCTGTTGATTCTGGACGAACCGACCAACCATCTGGACTTTAAAACGGTCATGTGGCTGGAAGATTACTTGAAAGATTATAAGGGTGCTTTGCTGCTGGTATCTCATGACCGTTATTTCTTGAATCGGCTTTGTACCTCGATTTGTGAGATTGAACACGGTGTGCTGACTCGCTATAAGGGCGACTATTCTGCCTATACCGTGCAGAAAGAAGCCGCTGTGATTCGGCAAACAAAAGAGTATGAATTGCAGCAAAAAGAAATTGCCAAGCTGGAAGATTATATTGCTCGCAATCAGACCAGAGCCTCTACGGCAAAGAGTGCCCAGAGCCGCATGAAACAGCTGGAAAAGATGGAGCGGATTGAAAAGCCGATTACCTACCAGAAGTCAGCACGGGTACAATTTACCTATGACATCGAACCGCCGCAGCAGGTCTTGCAGGTGCAGGATATCGCCATTGCAGTCGGCAGCGGAGCAGAACGAAAAGTGTTGGCAGAACCAGTTTCCTTTGAAGTGCGGCGAGGGGAAAAATGGGGCATTATTGGGGAAAACGGTGTTGGAAAGTCAACCCTGTTGAAAATCTTACAGGGGCAGCTGCCGCATGTTGGAAAGATTCGCTGGGCAGCCCAGACGAAGATTTCCTATTTTGAGCAGGAAAGCACCAACCTGCACCCAGCGAAAACCGTAATGCAGGAAATTCACGACCGTGTTCCGACATGGCTGGACTATGATGTCCGCAGCTTGTTGGGCAAGGTGCGAATTACAGGGGAAGAAGTCTATAAGCAAGTGGGGGTACTCAGCGGTGGCGAACGGGCAAAGGTTTGTTTTGCCGTCATGATGCTGGAGCATGGCAATATTTTGATTTTAGACGAACCGACCAACCATCTGGATATTTCCATGAAAGAAGTCATCGAAGATGCCATGAAAACGTTTACCGGAACGATTCTGTTTGTATCCCATGACCGGTATCTGTTGGATCAGGTTGCAGACCATATTTTAGAAATCAAACCAACGGGTGTAAAGACGTATATCGGCGGATTCCAAAGCTGGTTGGATGCAACGAAAAAAGAAGCAGCTGCTGCAAATGCAGCTGCTCAGGCAGTTGAAACGGAAAAGAAAAAAGAGGACAAGCAGCAGACGTATCGTTCTAAGGAACAACGTGCAAAGGCTGCCCAGCAGCGGGCAAGAATGCGGCAGCTGGAACAGCAGTCCGAGGCGATGCAAGCGGAACTCGATGCCCTCAACGAAGAAATAACAAAGGAAGAAGTGTACAGCGATTTCAATTTGATGCAGGAAAAGTGCAAGCGAATGGATACTTTGCGGACAGAATTGGATGCCGCACTGGAAGAGATGATTTTGTTGGAAGAGGAATTGGGGTAAAATTGACAGATGTTGAAAATAAATTTCTTTTCAAATAAAATGATTGTAGAAATTGCTTCTTTTCAAAAAGTGTTTTTTATGGTATAATAAGGGTATTCGGAAAAAGAGAGGATGGATTTCATGAAAAATAGGAACAAATGGATGATTGGCGGAGTGCTGCTTGCAGCTTTGGGAATCGGGTCTTTTTTTACCCAGCAAACAGCGGTTACCGCTGCGGAGATCAATATTCCATACACAGATTCCAATCAGGGGTTTACAACTGGAATTGACGGCACATCACTTTGCTTGAATCTGCGAAATGCAAATAACTGTATTTGTGAAGATATTCCGCAGGATGTTGATTGTTCGGGGTATTTATCTGTTACGTTTTCCATTCATGGCATTGGAACAGATGCCTACCGATTGCAGAAAGACGGCACACAGGGAACGCCTTATTTTGCGGAATTGGTTGGTGTTGTGCGTTCTGCACAGGATGAAGAAATTTTGCGGTTTTGCAATGGGGAAGAAGATGATTTTGCACCGGGAACAGTTGCCATCACAGGAGATGGAACATATACCGTTCGTACCGAGTTGACACAAGATGCAGACCAAATTTTATCGTTGGCGGTTAATACGAACATTGATTTGTATCGGTATCAGGAAGAGGGAAACCTTGCAAAATCTGGAATTACAATGCAAGTAGAATCTGTTACAACACAGCAGGAAACTGCTACAAAACAAGCTACAGCAAAGCAGGAAACACCGATTTTTGCACAGGATTTTAATACAACAATGCCAATGACAACGACGCAAAGAGCAACTACAATAACTTCCACTACACCATATTGGCATTGGTCAGTAAATGGAACAGAAATTACTACAACCGCAATGACATGGAAAACTGTTGTAAGAACGACAAAACCTGCACAGGTTGTGACAACAACCAAAAAAGTTGTCAGCTCTAAGGGATATTATCTTTCTGCTCTTGACCAATCCAGTACCATTGGATTAGGAGAACAGCTGCAATTATTTGTAGGAAATGATGGTAGTTATGCAATATCTTCCAGCAATCATCAGGACATCATTCCGGCATGGGTTTCTTTTCAACCGGATGTTGCAACGGTAGATGATACGGGTCTAGTCACGGCGGTTTCAGAGGGAAAAGCTGTGATTGCAGCAGAAATCAATAATACAGCTGTTTCCATTGAAATTACAGTTGCCGTCCCTACAACAACGACAATCACAACTGAAGATTTAACATGGGGAACGACCACAAAACCGTCTGCGGTGAATGTTTCTGTTCGTGCACCGCAAATTGTAACCATCAATAATATCAAGCGGATTCCGAAAGAACAAGCACAATTACAGCTATATCTTTTGAATCAGCCGAAAGATTCTGATGTAGTTTGGTCTTCTTTTTATCCTGAGAATGCCTCTGTTGATCAGAATGGACTTGTAACCGGTCTTTCAGGGGGCAAAGCAGTGATTGGAGCAATGATAGATGGGAAAGTTTACGCAATTACACTCTATGTAGTTGGAGAAGAAGCTACAACCACTGCAAAATCATCTAGCACGGTTACGACAGGAACGGAAACCATAAAGGGAGATATAAACGGAGATGGTGTCGTTGGTGTTGATGATGCTGTTATCCTGTTGCAGTATTATGCAAAAAAAGCTGCTGGATTAAATCCAAAATGGGAAGATTTAAAGTAATTTTTCTATGAAACCAACAACCGCCCCCGTATGTGAAATTCATACGGGGGCGGTTACTTTTGTTTATTGATTGGAATCAGCGTTCAAAGCGGTTATTCCATGTCGTTATAGATATCGGCATTTTCAAGGGAAATCGTTGTATTTGCTCCGCAGGTTGCCAGAATTTGCAGCAATGCACTTTTCGGTAGTTTTGCATTAGACAAGTCCACAATCGGATTTGCAGCACGGCTTGCATCCTGTTTCCATTCCTGATAGGAATACGCTGGCAGAGCCTGTAAAACAGCATCCGGCTGAACAGGCAGAATCTGCATGCACGCTTGTTTTACCGTGAACTGAATGGAAACCTTGCCATCTGTTCCGCTGGTAATGGGCAGGGAAAATGTCCGCAGCAGCGTTCCGTCTGTATCCTTGCGGCTGTCTGACAGATAGCGACCCTGTTCCAGTGCATAGGTTTTGGTGTCCGTGTCTGTCTGTACGGTGCAGCGAATCCGTTCGGTTTCGGAACTGCCTGCAAGGGTAAACCGGAATTGATAGGCAGTTTTCGGCAGCTGTTGCAGCTGTGCGGAGATGGTTGCAGAAATGGTTTCTTCTGTTGCATCCAGCTCCCACAATTCCATAGGATCACCGTCTGCATCGGTGACCGTCAGCAGTGTGCTGAAACGGGATTTCGTTGAAAATGCAGGTGCACAAAATAATAAATCTTCCATATGAAGCTCCTTTTTTGAAATCGGAGCGGCTGTGTTCTGTGCAGACGCACACAGCTGAATGGTATGGTCGTCTACCAGAACGGCACGACCGCTTTTTAAAAGACCTTTTGCTCGTTTCGGATAAGTGCTGCCGATGATTTGACCAGCAGCATCCTGTACCATTACGTTTTTTTGCATGGGTTTCTCCCCCTTGGTAACCATCATTTGATTTTGCCGTACCGTTTTTTTGTATGGGTGTCCGCCCCAACGGCTGACTTTAGTATAGCAACTTTGGATGAAGTTGTCAAGTGGGAGTAATAATTTTTCCAGAAAAACAAATTCCCACAAAACAGCATGAAACATTCTGCTCTGTGGGAATTGTAATCTTATTTTATTCTACAGTTGGCTGTACTGCTGGAGCAGTTGCTTTTTCTCGGAAAATCCGTCCGAATACAAACCGCACCAATGGACCAGCAAAGAACAGCTGCCAGCACAAAGCCATTGGGAAATTAAAGACGGTTGTTTGCAGCCACATACTGATGATTTGCTTTCCGGGGTGCTGGAACAAAATCGTAGCAGCCAGACTCATCAGCGGACACATCCATGCAACAGAAACTGCAGAGATGGCGAGAATCAGGTGAAATGGACGTTCTGTTTTTACATCGACCATGCGAAATGCTGCCTTTTTCGCCAGATTTCCAACTAAGAAAAAGTCTAGGATAAAGGCAATCGGCATCATAATCGGCAATTCTCGGAACGCAGCCAGAAAAACAGCGTTGCTCATACCGCCAGTATTCAGAGCGATGTTATAGCAAACCATCGCATAAACCATGACGAACACCATCAAAATGGTAAAAATGACTTCCTGTAATTTGTTTTTGGGCATAAAAAATTCTCCTTTCGATTTTAAAACGGCACGCATAGAAATTTGTGTTGTTCGTTATCATTCAGGAGAATGTTTCGTTTCCAATAAAACCAATTCTATTCTGTTTTTAAGTACATGATTATGATAGCAAAAAAACGGGCATTTGTCAAGAATCAATATGCATTTTCGGCATTTTTTCGGAAAAGATACTGTGAAATCTGTGCTTTTTCCAGACAAATTGCCCGTATTTCTTGCAGAAAGTTTATTTTACAATTTCGTCAGAATCCAGCACAATGGTAAATGGACCATCATTGCACAGCGAAACTTGCATATCTGCTCCGAAAACACCATGTTCCACGACAGGAACGGTTTGCTTGCAGTAGGCAATCATGTATTCATACAGAGCCTCTGCGGTTTTGGGTGCTCCGGCAGCGATAAAGCTGGGGCGGTTGCCCTTTCGGCAGTCTGCATATAATGTGAATTGTGAAACCAACAGCAGTTGACCGCCAACGTCTTGCAAGGAAAGATTGATTTTGTCGTTTTCATCGGAAAAAATCCGCAGCCGCATCATTTTATCCGCCATTTTTTCCACAATGGCTTCGGTGTCATTCTGTCCGATTCCCACAAGAACCAGATAGCCTTTGTTGATTGCTCCAACGACAGAGCCGGAAACGGTGACAGATGCTTGTGTCACTCTTTGAATTACCAATCGCATAGGGTTAATGCTCCTTTTTCTTCTGTTGTTTTTCTGCTTTCAGCAGGGCACGGGCAGCCGCAAAAGCAGCTGGTTCGCCCTCTTTTGCCAAAATTTCCAGTAGTTGCATGAGTTGCCGTTCGGTTTCCGGATGCAGGCAGCCATTTTTTCGGGCAGTGGAGTTCTGGAAATATTCCAAGGGGGCTTGATCAGTGTACTGTTCGCCCTTGTAAATCTTGCTGGCAGCTAAGCGGTCGCAGAACATCTCTACCAGAAATCGGGCTGGCATTTTTACAGGCATGACTTTCTTTTCCACGGGGTTGTAGTCCGTCCAGTATTCAAAGTGATGGCGGTTTCTACCTTTGTGGTGTAGCCATGCGAGAGAATAACCGAGGATTTCTCGTTCTTTTTCATTGGGGCTGCGGTTTCCCTGATAATATTTCACACCGGGAATAAATTCGGTCGGGCTGTATTTGGAAAGGTCATGGCGGAGTCCCTGCCAGAGAATCCCTGCTTTTTTGCAGTGGGCAATGACTTTATGCCGATGACGGGTAATCAATAAAAAGTGATGCCAGAGATTTCGCAACATGCTGCAATCGCCTCCTGTTGTTTATTGTATCATATTTTTTGGAAGCTGTAAAGAGAGCACATGCAAGGGCTTTTGGAAAATCTGGCTGTAATAGGATGGCTTGACTGAAATCGTTTTCATGAAACAAAAAGACTCGCAATCTGCGAGTCTTTTGTTCTGTTTAATAAACCATCATCATCAGGAAATCCCAGAACATATGCAGCCCAATCGGCAGCAGCAGACTTTTTGTTTTCACAAAAATCACGCTGAACAGAACGCTCAGCAGTAAAATGCTGATGAAGCCGAGGTGTGCAAAGTTTGAGAAAAACGTGCCGTCCATCATCCACTTTGGAAAATGAATCATCAGAAATAGAACGGCGTTAATGCCAATGGCAACCCCTTTATGAGATTCAGAGTAGGTGAGGTTCAGCAGCCAGCCTCGAAAAACAAGTTCCTCTGTTAGTCCAACAAACAGAACGACAATCACCGAGGAAAGCCCGAAGTCCGGCAGAATCTGCAAACCGCCATGCAGCCGATACGCTCCGAAGAGCAGGTAAACTGCAAAGAACGGAAAGACCAGCAGCCATGGCAACTGATTGCGATTCCAGGAAAAGCATTCCTTTGGGGTGGCGTAAACATCGCCGGAGAACCGACAGAGCAGAATCGCTGCTGGAAGCGTCCAGATGAGATTCTTGAAAATGCCGTTTGCGACCAATGAACAGAGCCAATCCGAGGAAATGTGTGTGCTTAGAAACGGAGCAATCCAAACATGATACACTGCCCAGACTGCATAGAAAAGCAGAAAATAGACCATCAGCGTGATTGCTTTTTGTTTTTTTGAATGGGTCATGGAATCACCGCTTTGTTTCTTCATTCTGCTGCTGTTTCAGCAAATCCCGAATTTCAGTCAGCAGGGCAATGTCTGGAGCAACCTTTTCCGGTTCTTCTTTCTTTTCTTCTTCTTTTTTCTTGAAGGTCAGATTTCGCATCGTGTTGACTGCCTTGACAATCAGGAATACACAGAATGCAGTAATCAGAAATGTGATGACAGCGGAGAGAAATGCACCAATGTTGATATAAGGATGATTGCCCCACGGAATATGGAAGCCGAGGTCTTGGAAGTTGATGCCGGCAATCACTGCCCCAACCAACGGCATCAGCACATTGTCTACCAGTGCATTGACAATTGCGGTGAACGCACTGCCGACAACAACGCCGACTGCCATATCCAGCACGTTGCCTTTGGAGATGAACTCTTTGAATTCACCCAAAAAGCGAGTGATTGCGTTTGATTTCTTTTGTGGGTCTTTAGTTTCAGTAGCCATTTTCTTGTCCTTTCTATTCTGCTGTGTTGTGAAAAAAGGGGAACAACTGCAAACAGAATCCTTGATTTTTTATGATTATACCATAAATCGACACAAATTGTCAAATTGCATACCAACAAATTGCATACCAACAATCGGAGCGTTGCTTTTTTGTTGGAATTTTTTGTATTGTACAAAAAACTATCAGGGTTGACAAATAAAACTAATAGTAGTATACTAGAAAAGAGTAAAATCAGAAAAGGGGATTTTGGATGTTTTGTAAAAATTGCGGACATGAATTGCCGGAGGATGCAAAGTTTTGCATGAAGTGTGGAACACTTTTGAAATCAGAATCTTCCTCAACGGAAACGGATGGGAAACCGATTGCATCGAATGCAGAGGGCAGTCAAACCGTCCATACCAGTGCCGTTGCGAACAGGGAGCGGCTTCTTTGGGTGATGGTTGTGATTTTGGTTGTTGTTGTGGGAATCCTTGCAATTGCATTGGGAACAACTAAAATGGGAAAACAAAACAATGTTGAACCAAACAATGAAGCCATTGCAGAAGTGCAGGATTCTCATGAAACGACCACCACGGAATTCACAACGACAGCAGCCACGACAACCATCATCACCACAAAGGAAACGACAAAAGCAACCACCGCTGCAATCACAACAACCAAACAGACAACGGCAACCACCGCAGAAAAGGTACAAACCTATAGCGTTACATTTGAAGCAGATGAATTGATTGCACAGGCTGGCCTGGATATGAGTGGTGCTCATGTGGCAATTGCACTTTTGAGCAATTTGACATGCACCAATGGAACTGCAACTGCTGAAACAAGTACGATGTATATTTATGACTCTCTTGTTCGAGTGACTGTAACAGGTGCAACCGCTGGGGAAGTCAAGATTGGCGGAACGATTACAACCTATGGATTAGACACCTTGGACGGACAGACCGTTTCTTATCCGGTTTCTGCTGGTACATTTGTAGTAAGTAAAACAGTTGGAGGCAATTCCGGCAATGCATCCAATGCAAATCAAAATGCAAATTCATCGAATAATGCTTCTCACGCCTCCAGTTCTGTCAGTGGAATGAAAGGGCAAATCAACTGCCATGGAGGAACGGTTGCAGGATTTACAACGGATTATGTAGTAAATAGCGGTGCATGTGGAATCGTTCGGCAGAGTTTGGGCAATACTTGGCACGTAACCGCAAAAAATTCGTGTTACAATTACGGAATCACTTGGTATGAACTGTGGGATTCCGACGACGGGGATTATTACGGCTGGGTGGATGCCAATTACATTGATTTCTATTAAGCGTCAAAAATAAATCATACAACGGGAGCAGATGCAATCATTTGCTCCTGTTTTGCGTGTTGGAAGTGATACGAGGGCTTTTTTGTAGGAATTGTAACTTGTGGGGTTGACAAATAAAACTAATAGTGTTATACTGTAGAAAAAATAGATTCGAAAAGGGGATTAATCATGTTTTGTAAAAATTGTGGACGGGAATTGCCGGAGGATGCAAAATTTTGCGTGCAATGCGGAGCATCTATGAAACAAAAAGCAGAATCAACAGAAAAAGCTACAGAAACAGATACTTCCAATGCAGAAGGCAGTCAAGCAATCGGTGCAAGTTCGATTGTGAAAAAGGAATGGTTTCCGTGGGCGATTGTTCTGCTTTTGGTAGTGATTGTGGGAATCCTTGCAGTTGCGTTGGGAACAACGAAAATGGGAAATCAAAACAATGTTGAACCAAACAACGAAAACATTGCAGAAGTGCAGGACTCTCAAGAAACGACCACCACAGATTTGACAACAACAGCAGCAACCACGACCGCCACAAAGGCAACTACAATAGCGACTACCACCGTAACAACAACGACAACCGTTGCAACCACTGCCAAACCAGTGATAACTACAACTGCAAAACCAAAGCCGTATGTCACTGCTTCTGCAAAGACATTTTTGCTTTCCGGATATGATGGCTCTAAGGTGCGGTTATATCTGGATGGCAATTTCTACAAAGCCTACATCAAAATAAACGGCATCAGTTATGATACCACCGTATTGCGAAGCGATTTCAGCGATTATGTGGAATTGCCGTTTAATCCGATTGCAAATCCAGAAACCACGCTTTCTGTCACACCGTATGATGATGCCGGAAATGCTGGGGATACAGTTACTTGTGCGATTCCAACCGATGCAGAAGGAACAATCAATACAGGTGGAATTTTAATTGATGGTTTCAATATAAGAGGACAAATCAACTGTCATGGCGGTGTTGTAGCTGGATATACGACCGATTATGTTGTAAATGGCGGTGCATGCGGAATGGTTCGGCAGAGCCTTGGAGATACTTGGCATATAACTGCAAAGAATTCGTGTTACAACTACGGAACGAATTGGTATGAACTATGGGATTCCGATGACGGAGATTATTACGGCTGGGTCGATGAGAATTACATTGATTTTTATTAAGTGTCAAAAATAAAACATGCAGCGGGAGCAGATGAAACCATTTGCTCCCGTTTTTCTATAGGGAAGTTGCAGCTTGATTTCTATTTTCCAGCTGGATTTCCGCTTGACATTCTAAGGGTAAAATGTTATAATAATAGCAGTATGCCAACCTGTCTATTAAATGGTATTGCAGTATATTTTTTCGCTTTTGTGGAATACTGTTTGAAAAACAATCCACAGGAAAGGCGGAATGAATATGCAGACATCATGGACAGCATCCACTTCGGCAGAAACGCCTTCTGCCACAGATGAATCAGAACAGCAGTTGCAAGAAGCCGTTTTGATTGCAGAATCCGGCAGCATTCGCCCACAGAATGCAAAACATCTCATCCACTGTTTGACCATCATTGGACAGGTGGAAGGGCATTATATTCTGCCGGCTGAAAATAAAACAACCAAGTATGAACACATCATTCCCGCTTTGATTGCGATTGAACAGGATCGCAGCATTGAAGGACTGATGATTTTACTCAATACGGTTGGCGGTGACGTGGAAGCAGGGCTTGCCATTGCAGAAATGATTGCCGGAATGCAAACCCCGACCGTTTCTCTGGTACTGGGCGGCGGCCATTCCATTGGAGTGCCGCTAGCAGTGAGTGCGAAGCGGTCTTTTATTGTGCCTTCGGCAACGATGACGATTCACCCCGTCCGAACAAATGGACTGGTTGTCGGCGTGCCGCAGACATTTGCTTATTTTAATCAGATTCAAAATCGAATTATCGAATTTATTACACGGTGCAGTCACATCCAAACGGAACGGCTGCTTTCTTTCATGCATCGTACAGATGCCCTTGCAACCGACATCGGTTCGATTCTGACCGGTGAAGAAGCAGTGGCAGAAGGGCTGATTGACCAGCTCGGCAGCTTACAGGATGCGATTTCCTGCCTGTATGAATTGATTGAAGCAGCACCGCTGCGTTATGCGGATGTGTCTGTGCCGTCATCTACACTGGGAAAGGACGGTTGCAGTGGGACGAACGGCAAAATCAAAACCAAAGAAAAAAGCCACCCCCAAGAATAGCGATCATCAAAATACGCAGGGATTTAATGCAGCCGAAATCAAAGGGGCTGCTGATGCGGATACCAAAAAAGAAGAAAAACTCACCGAGAAGCAGAAAGCGGATTTGAAATTCAAATCCGTTCTGCTGATGGTGTCAGCGGCATTGGTATTGCTGCTGGTATTCATTCCGGGAAGTTCCGGCTGGAGATGGATGCACAATGGATTACTAGGACTGTTCGGTGTTTCCGTTCTGACATGGCCGATTGTATTGGTTTTGGCAGGGCTATTCTTACAGCGGCAGATTCAGGGGCAAAAACCAAAAGAACACCGCCCAAAAGATGTTGGTACATATTTTTTGTACGGATCGGGTATTGCAGTTTTAGTCAGCAGTACGGTGCAGGTCTGGTTTGGGGAGACTCTCCGAACCAAGAACCCGATAGATGCTCTAATTGCATTCTATCACGCTGGGCAGGATAACCCCTTGTTTAACGGCGGTGCAATCAGTGTGCTCGCCTATATTTTATCTGCTCTGCTGGGCAGCCCTGGCGATAAAATTTGTGTCTTGTTTGTCCTGTTTTTAGTCGTCATGTGGCTGATGGGCTGGGATATGCTGGACTTGAAAGATTGGGTCTGTCGGGCTGGCGGTTTCCTTCGAAATCTGCTGTTCCCGACCAAAGATGCATTACCAGCGGAAGAAGACGTTCCAGATTTGGAAGAACCAAAAAGAATCGGCTTTTTCTCCAACTTATTCCATAAGGCAGAAGAACAGGAGCAGGAAGCGGAAGCAGTGCAAGCTTCAGAAGCACAAAATACACAGGAATTGGATGCTGGCGAAATTATCGCTGCAACCGATGGGTTAGCGGAAACACCGATACCACCGCAAGAACCGCCTTTACAAGAGCCGTTTCAGATGCAGTATGATGCGGTTGAACCAACGCTTGACGTTGAGCCGCCAGAGCCGGAAGAACCGATTTTTGAGCCAGAATCGGAACAGATGCCAAGACAGTTGGATTTGTTTCAGGAGCAGGGAATGGGAGCAATTGTTCCGGAAAATGCAGTGCATCCAGAGCAGGAAGAGCCTGCTTATCAGATTCCAAGCCTTTCTCTGTTGAAGCGGAGTAACAACACGGGCAAAAGTCCGGAGATCCAACAGGAATTGGAACGCAATAAAAGAATGCTGGAGGAAACCCTGAAAGATTTCAATGTAGGTGTTTCCATGAAGGATGTTCAGCGTGGACCATCTGTTACCAGATATGAAGTGCAGCCGAATGCTGGGGTAAAAGTTTCTAAAATTACAGGCTTGTCGGATGATATTGCCTTGAATCTTTCTGCCCAGAGCATCCGAATTGAAGCCCCTGTTCCGGGAAAATCAGTCGTAGGGATTGAAGTTCCGAACCGGAAAAAAGATGTGGTAAAACTGCGAGATATTCTCGAATCCGATGCGTTCCAGACTGCAAAAAGTCAGCTGGCGTTTGCAGTTGGAAAGGACATCGCCGGAAATGCGATTATTGGCGACATTGCAAAAATGCCGCATTTGATTATCGCCGGTGCAACAGGCTCTGGTAAATCTGTCTGTACCAATTCTATCATCATGAGCATTCTGTTTCATGCGACACCGGAACAGGTGCGGTTGATTTTGATTGACCCGAAGATTGTAGAATTTCGGGTGTATGAGGACATTCCCCACTTGCTGATTCCGGTTGTCACTGACCCGAAAAAGGCAGCTGGTGCATTGAACTGGGCGGTACAGGAGATGGAACACCGTTACCAGACCTTTGCGGACAACGGGGTACGGGATTTGGCAGACTATAACAAGAAAATCCAGAGTCAGCCCGACGGGCAGACGCTGCCGCAAATTGTCATTGCGATTGATGAGTTGGCAGACTTGATGATGACCGCATCCAAAGAAGTGGAAGATGCCATCTGTCGGCTGGCACAAAAGGCAAGAGCTGCTGGAATGCACTTGATTATTGCAACGCAGCGACCAACCACTGATATTATTACGGGCTTGATTAAAGCGAATATTCCGAGCCGAATTGCCCTGTCTGTCATGTCACAGGTGGACTCTCGAACGATTTTGGATACAGGCGGAGCAGAAAAGCTGTTAGGGCACGGTGATATGCTGTATTTGCCGAATGGTATGCCGAAACCGATTCGTGTACAGGGCTGTTTTGTTTCCACAGAGGAAATTGAAAAAACAGTGGCATTCGTCAAGCAGCAAGCACAGGCGGCTTATGATGATTCTGCTTTGGTCGGTGTTGAACAGAATATTCCAGTTCTGAAGGGTGAAACGGCAAGTCCGGACGGAAATGCAGACCCCCGACTCGAAGAAGCCATTCAGGCAGTTGTAGAACTGGGGCAGGCATCCACATCTTCTTTGCAGCGTTATTTGAATGTTGGCTATGCTCGTGCTGCCCGAATGATTGACGAACTGGAAAAGATGGGGATTGTCGGCGGATACAACGGGGCAAAACCTCGAAAAGTGCTGATGACCAAGCAGCAGTATGAAGAACGAAAAATGCGGAATCTGCCGTAAAAGAAACCAAGAGGAGGAACAGCCATTATGGCACAAGGCTTTTTGCCGGTTACGAAAAAGGAATTGCTGGAAACGGGCGTTTCCCAGCCGGATTTTGTCTATGTGGTCGGAGATGCATATGTAGACCACCCCAGTTTCGGGGCTGCAATCATCTCCCGTTTGCTGGAATCACAGGGCTATTCCGTGGCAATGCTGCCGCAGCCGGATTGGCGGAGCACCAAGGACATCATGCGGTTTGGAAAGCCCAAACTGGCATTTTTGGTGACAGGCGGCAATATTGATTCCATGGTGGCACATTATACCGCTGCCAAGCGAAAACGCAGCCAAGATTCTTATTCCCCCGGCGGAAAAGCCGGACTTCGTCCAGACCGTGCTGTGATTACATATTGCCAGTGCATTCGCCGAGCATATCCGGATGCAGTGATTGCCATCGGTGGACTGGAAGCCTCCTTGCGGCGGTTTGCACACTATGACTACTGGTCGGATACGGTCAGACCGTCTATTTTGGTGGAAAGCGGTGCAGATTTCCTGATGTATGGAATGGGGGAACACTCCATTACAGAGATGGCAGCTCGTCTGCGGGATGGTGAGCCGATTTCTGCCCTGACTGATATTCGAGGGACTTGTTACCTGACAGACCCTGTCAACACCCCGTGGGGAGCGGTGCAGTGCCCAGACTTTGCACAGGTTGCCAGCGATAAAAAGGCATATGCCAAGGCAACCCGTCAGCAGTACGACCAGCAGGATGAAATCTATGGAAAGACGGTCATTCAACGGCATGGGAAACAGATGCTGGTGCAAAATCCACCAGCATTGTCGCTGACGCAGGAAGAATTAGATGCCGTGTATCAGCTGCCATTCCAGCGAAAACCGCACCCGATGTATGATGCACAAGGCGGTGTGCCGGGAATTGCAGAAGTACAGTTTTCTATCGCCCATAATCGGGGCTGTTTCGGATATTGTAATTTCTGTTCCATTGCCCTGCATCAGGGCAGACGTGTCACCTGCCGCAGCGAGGAATCCATTTTAAAAGAGGCAAAGCAGATTACAGAAATGCCCAACTTTAAGGGCTATATTCACGATGTTGGTGGGCCTACGGCAAACTTCCGTGCTCCATCTTGTAAAAAGCAGCTGACAAAGGGACTTTGCAAGGGCAAGAAATGCCTTGCTCCGGAGATTTGTCCGGCAATTCACGCCGACCATTCTGAATATCTGCACATTCTCCGGCAGCTGCGAAAGTTGCCCAAGGTGAAGAAAGTCTTTATCCGTTCCGGTATCCGATTTGATTATCTGCTTGCCGACCCAGACGACACTTTTTTTCGGGAATTGGTACGGGAACACACCAGCGGTCAGCTGAAAGTTGCTCCGGAACATTGCAGCAATCATGTATTGGATAAGATGGGAAAGCCGCATTTTGAACACTATCAGGCATTTCAAAAGCGGTTCTATGAGATTACCAAGAGCATTGGCAAGGAACAGTATTTAGTCCCTTATCTGATGTCCTCCCATCCGGGCAGCACGTTGCAGGATGCAATTGCACTGGCAGTTTATCTGAAAGAAAATCACATTCATCCGGAGCAGGTACAGGATTTCTATCCAACGCCCGGAACGATTTCCACTTGTATGTATTATACCGAATATGACCCCTATACGATGGAACCCGTCTTTGTTCCGAAAACAGAGCAGGAAAAGGCAATGCAGCGAGCTTTGCTGCAATCGTTCTTGCCGCAGAACCGTCCTTTGGTGCTGGCAGCCCTGCGGAAAGCCGGTAGAATGGATTTGGTTGGAAACGGTGCACATTGCCTGATTCCAGCAGGTTCAGAGCGGAAAGACACCCACGCAAAGAAATCATCAACTCGGCAGCCTGCCACAGCAGCTGTAAGACGAAACGGAGGCACTTCAAAATGGCAGCAACCCAAAAAAGCAAACAACCAGCCGCCAAAAACGGCAAACAGAAAGCCAACCAGCAGAAAGAAAAAATCATTGGGCTGATTGCACTGATTGTCGTTGCCTTTGCAGGCGGTGCAAAAGTGTTCGGCTGTGCACCAGCGGTGGATTCCAATGCGAGTGCAACCGTTTCTTTTCTGGATGTTGGACAGGGGGACAGCGTTCTGATTCAGGCAGCCGGAAAAACCGTCTTGATTGACGGCGGTGAACGAGATCAGGGCAGTGTCGTACTGGACGACCTGAAGAAATATGGTGTTACCACCATTGATTACATGATTGCTTCTCATCCGCATTCTGATCACATCGGCGGATTGGTAGATGTGTTGGAAGATGCAGCGGTTTCTTCTGATTTGACCGTTTCCATGGTACTGCTGCCGGAAATTCCGGACAAAGACGTGCCGACGACACGAGTCTATGAAGCATTTTTGGATGGCATTGAAGACAACCACATTGACCCTACCTTTGTATCGGAAAAGCAGACCTTAAATTTAGGCGGCAGTACCACACTGGAATTGATTGCTCCGCCAGCCGGAAAAACCTATTCTTCCCTGAATGATTATTCCATGGCAGCATATCTGAACTGTGGCGGAAAAACATTCCTGTTTACGGGTGATGCAGAAAAGGACGAAGAAGCCGACTGGTTGGAAAGCGGCGTATTTGACGGGATGCACGCAGATGTCTTTAAGGCAGGTCACCACGGCAGCAGGACTTCTTCCAGTGAAGCCCTGCTGGAGCAGATTCAACCAACCTATGCAGTGATTTCCTGCGGAACAGATAATTCCTATGGTCATCCGCATGAAGAAGCACTCGACCGACTAGGCGTTTACTGCGATAAGATTTACCGGACGGATTTGGATGGAACAGTCATCTGTAAGGTAGAGGACGGGGAACTGAAGTGGTCGTTTGATAAGGAGTATGCATCATGATCATCATTGACCGCATGGATGACGGCGTTGCCGTTCTGGAAACCGACACGGGAATGCAGACGGTATCAGCAGACCAGATGCCGGAAGGGGCACGGGATGGCGATGTTCTGCAATGGGTTCATGACCACTATGAAGTAGATGCGATTGCAACCGAAGAACGCCGAAACCGGATTTTGGAACGGATGCGAAAACGAAAAAGAGGAAGGGACTAAATGGAAGCAGATGTACTCATCATTGGCGGAGGGGCTGCCGGAACGGTGGCTGCCCTGCTGCTGGCGAAAGCCGGAAAACACTGTATCATCTTAGAAAAAAATGGGCAAATCGGAAGAAAGCTGCGGATTACCGGAAAAGGTCGCTGCAACCTCACCAATGCCTGTGATTTGGATACGCTCATGGCAAATGTGCCGAGAAATCCAAAGTTCTTGTACAGTGCGTTTGCTCGCTGGATGCCGGAAGATGTGATGGCATATTTTGAACAGCTGGGTGTTCCGCTGAAAGTGGAACGGGGCAATCGAGTATTTCCGGTGAGTGACCGAGCAGAAGATATTGTGGCAGCGTTGCAGCGTGCCCTGAAACGGGCAGGAGTTCCCGTTTATCGGGAAACTGTGCAGCAATTGTTACTGCAAGACGGTCGCTGTACTGGCGTACAGACTGCCTCTGGTAAGCAGTATGCTGCAAATTGTGTGCTGCTGGCAGCTGGTGGGGCATCCTATCCGGCAACGGGGTCTACGGGGGATGGCTATACGCTGGCAAAGCAGGCAGGGCATACAATTGTGCCACCGCTGCCAGCACTTGTTCCGCTGGAAGTACAGGAAAAATGGTGCAGTGACTTGATGGGGCTTTCCTTGCGGAATGTTTCCCTGAAACTGTACAACGGGAAAAAATGCTGCTATGATGCATTGGGAGAGATGTTGTTCACACATTTCGGGGTTTCAGGGCCGTTGGTACTGACAGCAAGTTCTCTGCTGCCGGAGCAGATTCCGAAAGATGGCAGCTGTCGGCTGGTGTTGAACCTGAAACCCGGCTTAACACCGGAACAGCTGGACAAACGCATACAGCGAGATTGCACCGCCCACCCCAATCAGGCAATGGGCACGATTTTCCGAGGGCTGCTGCCGTTGAAACTCGTTCCCGTTTTTCTGGAAGCGGTTCACATTCCGCCGGAAACCAAGGCGAATGCTCTGACAAAAGAACAACGCTGGATTTTGGTGCAGGGCTTGCAGGCATTTCCGCTGCATGTCACTGCAAGATGTTCGCTGAAAGAAGCGATTATTACACGGGGCGGCGTTTCTGTTCGGGAAGTACAGGCGAAAACTATGGCATCCAAATGCTGTGAGGGCTTGTATTTTGCTGGGGAAGTGCTGGACGTGGACGCATACACCGGGGGATTTAATTTACAGATTGCCTTTTCCACTGCCGCTTGTGCAGCGGATGCCATTGGCAGTTTATGAAAATGATTTCGTGCCGGAGAAACTGCCGGCTTGAAATAGATGGATTTTATTTTTATTGATCGCAGCAGTTCTGCTGCAAGTAAAGGAGAAAAAAGGAGTTCGCTATGAAAACCATGAATGTCGCCATTGACGGCCCTGCCGGAGCGGGTAAGAGTAGTATTGCAAGAGAACTTGCTGCCGAGTTGGGCTTTATCTACGTGGATACAGGGGCACTGTACCGTGCAATTGCCCTGTATACCCAACAGCACAATTTGTGCAACAAACAGGATATTATCCGGCAGCTGCCGAAGATTGATTTGAAAATCAAGTTTATCGGCGGAACACAATGCATTCTGCTCAACGGAGAAGACGTGACAGATGATATTCGGACACCAGAAATTTCCATGCTGGCTTCCAAGGTTTCTGCCATTCCGGAAGTGCGGGATTTTCTCTTTGATTTACAGCAGAAGATTGCAAAAGAACATCATGTCATCATGGATGGCAGAGATATTGGAACGGTGGTACTGCCGGACGCTGACCTGAAAATTTTCCTGACAGCTTCTCCGGAAGAACGTGCCAGCCGGCGGTATCTCGAATTACAGGAAAAACCGGACGCTCCCACCTATGAACAGATTCTGCAAGACATCAAGAAACGGGACTATCAGGACACCCATCGGGAAATTGCTCCGCTGCGGCAGGCAGAAGATGCCGTTCTGATTGACACCACCAACATGGGATTCCATGAAGTTTGTGATGCCCTGCTGGAACTGATGGAGGAACGTCTGGACTTAGAATAAGGAGGCGTTCAGTTTGTACAACCACATCGTTGCATTTTTTTATCGGCTTGCCTATTACATCGTGCGGTTTGCATTCTTTTTCTATTATGACATTCAATTTGAGGGCAGAGAAAATGCACCGCCCAAAACGGAATCTGCTATCTTTGCCTCGAACCACCGCAGCTATCTAGACCCGGTGCTCGTGGCAATGGGTGCACCGCATCCATTCAATTATATCGCCAAAGAGGAGCTGTTCAAGCATAAAGTCTTTGCACGGTTTATCTGGTTTATGGGAGCGTTTCCGGCAACGTGGAAAGCTGACCCCAACTATGATATGCTATCAGAGGCAGTGAAGCGGCTGGACAATAACCGTCACCTGACGATTTTTCCAGAGGGCACTCGCCATACAGATGGAAAAGTTGGCAGCGGGAAAAGCGGCGTTTGCGTGCTGGCAGCCAAAAGCGGAAAGCCTGTCATTCCTGTGGGCTTGATTTTCAATTCCAACAACCTGCACTTTCGCAGTAAAATCTGTGTTCGGCTGGGAAAGCCGATTTATGCATCTGATTACGGTTTGACACCGGAATCCACACCGAGAGAAATGCGGCAGATGAAACAGGACATCATGCAGGCAATTCGGGAGCTGGTAGAAGAAAATCCGCCATTCCCGATTAAACACGACCAGCCGCACAAGCAATCATCAGTTGACCGCCATCGGGCAGAACGGCTGGAAACCATCCACCATCAGGAAGAAGCCGCTGCAGAGCAGGCAGCAAAGGAGCAGCAGGAATGAAACAGATTACCATTGCAAAATCTGCCGGCTTTTGCTTCGGCGTAGACCGTGCCGTGCGGATGACTTACGAAGCACTGGAGCAATATCCCCACGTTGCAACTTTAGGGCCAATCATCCACAATCAAACAGTTGTGGATGACCTCTGTCAGAAGGGGGCACGGATTGTGGAGGATGTTTCCGAGCTGGAACCGGAAGAATGCATTGTCATTCGTTCCCACGGGGTCAGCAAGCAAGTAGAAGATGCCATTGCCGCTGCCGGCAATCCCTGCATCAATGCAACTTGTCCCTTTGTATCGAAAATTCATAAGATTGTAGAGAAACATACTCTTGCAGGCGATTATATTTTGATTGCAGGCGACAAAAACCATCCGGAAGTGCAGGCGATTGTCGGACATTGCGGAGAAAATTGCACCGTTTTTGCAGATTCCGCAGCCCTCGACCATTTTTTTAAAACAAATTATGAAAATTTAAAAAAAAAGCTTGCAATTGTTGCCCAAACAACGTATAATATATTAGTATGGGAAAGGTGTATGGCGTTGCTTCCCAGCGACGACCCGAACATTATGGTTTATGATACCATCTGCCATGCAACGCAAGTGCGGCAGTCAGATGCAGATACTTTGTCCCGCAGTTCTGATTTGATGATTATTGTCGGCGGCAAGCACAGTTCTAATACTGTGAAGCTGTTCGATGTCTGCAAGCAGAACTGCCGGTCTTATCATATTGAAACGGCGGACGAGCTTTACACTTTAGACCTATGTAATGCGGAGAAAATCGGCATTACCGCCGGTGCGTCCACGCCGGCACACATCATTAAGGAGGTAGAATCGACAATGAGCGAAATCATGGAACGTCACGATGAAGAGGACATCAATTTTGCGGAGGCACTGGATCAGTCCTTCAAGAAAATACATAAAGGGGAAAAAGTCAAGGGTACTGTGGCTGCGGTAAACAACACGGAAGCAATTGTAGACACTGGCACAAAGTATACAGGCTATGTTCCGCTTTCTGAACTGACCGATGATCCGTCCCTGAAGCCGGCTGATGTTGTCAACGTTGGTGACGAACTGGATCTGATTGTCATCCAGACCAATGACCAGGATGGTACTGCAACCCTGTCTAAGAAGAAGGTTGACGAACAGAAGGGCTTCGAAGAAATCGTAGCTGCAAAGGAAAATGATACCGTACTGGAAGGCACTGTACAGGGCGTTGTAAAGGGCGGCATCATCGTTGCTTACGCTGGCGTACGGGTATTCATTCCGGCATCCCAGAGCGGTCTGCCGAGAGGGGCTGAACTGGATACACTGGTAAAGACCAAGGTTCGGTTTGTAATTCTCGAAGTCAACGAACACAGAAGAAGAGCAGTTGGCTCCATTCGTGCCGTACAGAAGGCTGAAAAGGAAGCTGCAAAGGAAAAGTTCTGGGAAACTGCAGAAGTTGGTGCAACTTACAAGGGCGAAGTAAAGTCCTTGACCAGCTATGGTGCATTTGTAGACCTGGGCGGCATCGATGGTATGGTTCACATTTCTGAACTGTCCTGGAAGCGGATCAAGCATCCGAGCGAAGTTGTTAAGGTTGGCGATGTAATCGAAGTTTACATCAAGGAACTGGATCCGGAAAACAACCGTATTTCTTTGGGCTACAAGAAGACCGAAGACAACCCGTGGGAAAAGTTTAAGGCTACCTACAAAGTTGGCGATATCGTAGATGCAACCATCGTTTCCATCACGCCGTTCGGTGCATTTGCACAGATTATGGATGGTGTAGACGGTTTGATTCACATTTCTCAGCTGGCTGACAAGCGGGTTGAAAATGTAAAGGATATCGTTGCAATCGGCGATGTTGTAAAGGTAAAGATTATCGACATCGACATCGACAACAAGCGGATTAGCATTTCGATGCGTGCTCTGCTCGAAGACGAAGCAGAAGGCGAAGATGCTGAATAAGCATTGACCGTTTGAACAAGCAGTAACAGAAGCCGGTATGGGCAGCAATGCCTGTACCGGCTTTTTGTGAAAATCGGCTGCTCGGAAAATCCAAGTAACTGTGGAAAGCAAAGTGTCTTGTGGAAAACAAAATCAACCCAAAATGGAAAAAGATATTCGCTGTCCGCTGGAATATGGGCTTGCGATCTTTGGCGGAAAGTGGAAATCTCGAATTATTTGCGTGCTGGCAGCACAAGCTCCGCTCCGATACAGCATTTTGCGGAAAGAAATGGGGAATATTACGGATGCAGTGCTGTCATCGACGTTGAAAGAACTCATAGCAGACGGCATGGTGCTCCGGACTTCTTACGATGAAATTCCGCCAAGAGTGGAATACCAGCTGACGGAAAAGGGAACGTCTGTTGTGCCGATTTTACAGCAGATTTGTCAATGGGCTGGGGCATATCACAAAGAGGAACAAATACACCCAATGATTCAATGTGAAAAGTGTGATTACCGCTGAAAGCAGATTTGTGATTGATACTTTACAAGAAACGGGAAAATGTGCTATAATAACAATCACAGAACCCGAAAGGAGTGTGCACAATGATACTGGAAAATAAAACAGAAGTCACAGTGCCGGCTGTGATGGCAATGCAAAAGGCAATGAATCGGCAAGGGCAACTTGCCCGTTATCTCATTGCCGGACTTTTTTTGCTGGGTGCAATTTGGCAAATCGGCTATTTGCTTGTAATCGGAACATGGATACAAAGTTATTTCTATGGGATTCTATTCTGTGCACTGGTTGCCGGATTTTTGCTGATTATGCCCATCTGGAGCAACAAAAAAGTATTGAAGCAAGTTACTCAGCAGCTCTGCAATTCGTCTGCACCGCTCATCAATCACTATTATTTTCAGCCGCAGATGCTGAAAATTCGGGATGAAGGGATTCCAGATGGTAGAGATTTGCAGCTGCCCTATTCGGATATTACTCGATTTTTACAGGATGACACTTATTTTTTCCTGTATGTAAAATCTACGAACAGCACCTATATTTTAAAGCGGAATGCATTTCAGCCAAATGATGACGTGCAAGTCATGGCGTGCCTGCAAGAAAAACTGGCACACTGCAAAGGCATTCGCTGAACCAACGACAAGGAGAACCAAATAGCATGGAACAAATTCGGAATTTTTGCATTATCGCCCATATTGACCACGGAAAATCCACACTGGCAGACCGGATTCTTGAACAGACTTTTACGGTTGCAAAGCGGGACATGGAAGAACAGATTCTGGACAATATGGACATCGAACGGGAACGGGGTATTACCATCAAAGCTCGTGCTGTCCGCCTGAATTACAAGGCAAAAGACGGGAAAACCTATGTGTTTAACCTGATTGATACGCCGGGACACGTGGACTTTAACTATGAAGTGTCCAGAAGTTTGGCAGCCTGTGAGGGGGCAATTCTGGTTGTCGATGCTTCGCAGGGCATTGAAGCTCAGACCTTGGCAAATACTTATCTGGCAATTGAACATGATTTGGAAGTTGTTCCGGTTGTCAATAAGATTGACCTGCCAGCAGCCGATCCGGAACGAGTTTGTCAGGAGATTGAAAGCGTTATCGGAATTCCGGCAATGGATGCTCCACGGATTTCCGCCAAAGAGGGAATCAACATTGGCGAAGTGATGGAACGTATTGTCACGGATATTCCTGCCCCGAACGGCGACCCGAACGCACCGCTGAAAGCCCTGATTTTCGACAGCTATTATGATGCCTATAAGGGCGTTGTAATTTATATTCGTGTCAAAGAGGGAACGGTGAAAGTCGGCGATACCATCCGCCTGATGGCAACCGGTGCAGAATTTACCATTGTAGAGGCTGGCTATATGGATACAAAGCGGTTGGTCAATGTTGGGCAGCTTTCTGCTGGCGAAGTTGGCTATCTGTCCGCCTCCATTAAGAGCATTGGTGATACACAAGTTGGTGACACAGTGACACTGGCAGATAATCCTTGTGCAGAACCGCTGCCGGGTTATCGGAAAGTCAATCCGATGGTGTTCTCTGGTATCTATCCGGCAGATGGTGCAAAGTATGGCGATTTGCGGGAAGCACTGGAGAAGTTGCAGCTGAACGATGCGTCTTTATCCTTTGAACCGGAAACATCCATTGCACTGGGCTTCGGATTCCGCTGCGGATTCTTGGGGCTGCTGCATATGGAAATTATTCAGGAACGGCTGGAACGGGAATATAATTTGGACTTGATTACCACTGCACCATCTGTTATTTATCGGGTTACGATGACAAACGGGGATGTAGAAATGATTGACAACCCGACCAATTACCCAGACCCGGCTTTGATTCAGCTGGCAGAAGAACCAATGGTCAAGGCAGAAATCCTGACACCGCCGGATTATGTGGGAAATGTCATGGAACTGTGTCAGAATCGGCGTGGGGTATTTCTGGATATGCAGTATTTGGATGATACCCGTGTATCATTGAAGTATCATTTGCCGCTGAATGAAATTGTATATGATTTCTTCGATGTGCTGAAATCCCGAACAAAGGGCTATGCATCTTTTGACTATGAAGTGACGGGCTACGCTGCTTCTCAGCTGGTTAAGCTGGACATTCTGCTGAATGGCGATGTGATTGATGCCCTGTCATTTATCATTCATAAGGATAAGGCATATGAACGGGCAAGAAAGATTGTAGAGAAGCTGAAGGAAAACATTCCACGGCAGCTGTTTGAAGTGCCGGTACAGGCAGCCATTGGCGGAAAGATTATCGCAAGAGAAACGATTAAGGCAATGCGGAAGGATGTCTTGGCGAAGTGCTACGGCGGTGACATTACCAGAAAGAAGAAGCTGCTGGAGAAGCAAAAGGAAGGCAAGAAGCGGATGCGGCAGCTGGGTACAGTAGAAGTTCCGCAGGAAGCTTTCATGAGCGTGCTGAAACTGGATGAAGAATAATAGAGAAAGGAACTCTTATGGCGGAAAAACATTCGATTTATGATTGCCCTTATTGTGGCAAAAAGTCTTTTAATCCCCTGACCAAAGCCCTTGCCGGCAACATGAACACCAAAGGCAGAGTCTGCAAAGCCTGCGGCAGACGGGCCGTCAACGGCAAAACCTCTGCCATTGTCCGGACAGTGCTGATGGTGGTTGCAATTATCATTGTATTTGTAACCTATTTCATTGAAAGTAGCGATGCCAAGGCATATTTGATTATGGCAGGAACGATTATCGTAGCATGGCTGCTTTCGATGCTATTTGATGCATTTTTCTGTCCGTTGACCAAAGTGGTGCGGAACGATGCCGAGTGAGTCCACGCTAGGGATTTATATTCACGTCCCGTTTTGCGTGCGGAAGTGTCCTTATTGTGATTTCTACTCCGTTCCGCAGACAGCAGAGCGAATGGAACAGTATGGAACGGCTCTCTGTCGGTTTTTGCGGCAGATGCAGACCGATTTGCCAGTAGATACGATTTATTTTGGCGGTGGAACGCCGTCCCTGCTGTCTGTTTCTCTGTTGGAGGAGATTTTGCAGACGATTGATAAAACGGTTTCTCTCCAGCAGCCCGAAATTACATTGGAATGCAATCCGGCAACGGTCAACCGTAAAACATTGCAACAATTGCGAGAAATTGGCATCAATCGGCTTTCCATTGGTGTGCAGTCGCTTTCTGATGTGCAGTTGAAACGCTTGGGGCGGCTGCACGATGCCAAAACTGCCATCGAAACGGTAGAGCAGGCCGCCGCCGTTGGATTTCAGAATCTGTCCTGTGATGTCATGTTGGCATTGCCAAAGCAGACAACGGCAGAATTGCAGGGCACTTTAACACAATTGACAGCTTTACCAATTCAGCATATTTCGGCTTATCTGTTAAAAGTAGAGCCGAAAACGCCGTTTGCATCCATGAACTGGGTGCAGCAGCTGCCGGATGAAGATGCAACCGCAGATTTTTATTTGCAGACGGTGGAAACCTTACAAGCAGCTGGTTTCTTGCAATATGAAATCTCCAACTTTGCAAAGGCAGGCTATGAGAGTCGGCATAACTGCAAATATTGGAATTGTGAACCGTATCTGGGATTTGGAGCATCTGCCCATTCCTGCTATGGTGGAAAGCGGTTTTATGTGCCCTCGGATTTGCAGGCGTTCTGTGCAGCAGAAACTCAGCCGACAGCATTGGAAGATGACAACCCCTGCACCCGAGAAGAACAGATTCTATTAGGGCTGCGGTTGCGGAAGGGCATTCCATGCAGCTGGCTGCATACAGAACAGCTGCAAAAGTTACAGCGTTATGCAGCTGGCGGATTGGTGGAATTTTTGAATGACCGTGTGGCATTGACTCCGAAAGGGTGTCTGGTGTCCAATGCGATTTTAGCAGAGATTTTATAAATAGACAAAAAAGGACAAGATGGCATGCAATCGTCATCCTGTCCTTTTTTTGTATGGTTGTTGTTGTGAATATAAAAATTAGTCGGTAAATACCTGCTTGATGCTGTCGTAGTGCAGGAATACGCCTTGTTTTCCGTATTCCTGAATCTGTTCCAGCGTTGCAAATGCATATTCCATGACTTCCCGTTCCTGTGTATGTATAGCAGAATCCGGAATATCCATGGTATAGCGGAAGATGTCAACAAAATAGTTGTTTTTCTCTTCCGGATTTACTCGCTTGTAAGAGAAAACATAGCCGCCGTCTGCGTTGGAAACATCCACGCCAGTTTCTTCTAAGATTTCTCGTTTTACAGCATCTTCGGCAGATTCTCCGGCACGAACACCGCCGCCCGGCACTTCCCAGCAGCCCGGTGCCCATTCTTTGTCCATTCTGCGGCGGGTAATCAGGTAAGTACCATCTGGACGGCGTAATACGCCCAGTACCGTCAGGTGAAAATCGCCCGGCTGCATATTCCAGTCGTTGCGGTTCATTGTCCGTCCGGTTTTCTGTTTGTTTTCATCGTAAATATCCCATTGTTCCATGGTAAGTCCTCCTGATGATCCGCACGGCTGCGGACATGATTGATTATTTTTTTGCTTTGGTATTGCTGAACAGCAGACTGCCCAACGTGACCAGTGCTACAATGCTGCAAAAGCCGATGGTACCAGCGGTTAGCATCCATTCTGGCAGAATGGGAATGATTTCTGTCAGCAGAATCACACACGAGAGCAAAGTCAATGCTATTCCGATGATGAGCATGCTGTAGCCAGTAGAGCGGCAAAGTTTGTCTTTGTCGTATTGTTCTTGTTCTTTTTTGGACATGGTGTTGTATCCGGCAATCAAACATGCACCTTTTCCGTGCAGGAAAAATCCAGATAGCACATAACAGCCAATGGAGAAAAGCAGCATGATGCTGAATCCAATCCATTCGCTCATCGTTCATCACTCCTTTTGTGTAGAAACGGAGTTATTTGGTCTGCTGAATCGGCTTTTCTCCTGCTTCTGTCTTGGCAGCCTTTTTCTTTGGGGAAACCTTTTCCAGCAGTTCTTTCACTTCTGGGTCATTCGTCAGGCTGTAAACAACAAGCAGATAGAACTGTGAGCCGGACAGGTCTTTCTTTTCGATGGCTTCCTTTGCCAGAGCAGCAGCAACGCCAACGACTTCCTTGTTTGCACCCGGTTGCATGCCGTACTTTTCAAATGCCTTGTTGATTTCTTCTCTGGTCGGCGGAACAATCTTCTTCTGGGTGATGGTGTGAATGTGGTGTAATTCTGCCTGTACACCCGGATGGTCAGCATAAATCAAGCTTTCATAATAGAAGCAGATTGCACTGTCATAGTCTTTCTTTTCAATGCAGTAGAAACCGAGGTTGCAATAGCATCTGGAGAGTGTTACCGGTGTAGTGGCAATAGAAAGAGTTTCCTTGGTTACGCCGAGCAAATCTTCCGGCTGCTTCAGATACTTATAGCATTCTGCCATTTCAAAATACGGGTCTGGATTCAGCGGATTGTAGCGAATCGCATCTTCCAGAACGGAAACAGCTTCTTCTGCTCTGCCAAGATCCAGCAGGACATAGCCGTGCAGCATCACCATTGCACACAGGTCAAACGGAGCACGAATCAGTTTCTTAGACGGGTGATAGAAGAACAGATACAGCTGATGTTCCAGCGTGTTCCGCATACTCAAGTACAAATGTTCTTCGGTTTCCCGGAAGTTGATGCAGATTTTTGTATAGAGGGCTTCGGTCAGCTTGAAAGCTTCCTTAATTTTCTTCTGATTGACCAGTTCAACGGCTTCAGCGAAAACCTTGTCCATCCGCTTGCCGTCAATATACAGCATTTTTGCAACTTTTTCTTTCTGGTCGTCTGGAAGAATTTCATAAGCAAGGTCAGCAATTTGGCTTTCGACTTCTTTGCCGATTTCTGTTCCGGCATATTCTTCTGCGATATGTTCCAGATGAACCATATCCACACTCTTTTCACCAGTCAAGCCATTTCTTGCTTCCGCCATAATTTCATCAATTGTTTTTGCCATGAGGGGTTACTCCTTTTCAACGGTAATTTAAAAATTTTTTTCATGGAAGGGCAGGGAAATTTCACTGCTTTTTCTATTATAGCATAATCTGCGTGTGGTTGTCAATTGATTTTTGTGCAAAATTACGAGATTTCCGGAGCGGTGTCCGGCAGATTTCCGTCTGCAATGTTTTTCTGGAGAATTTGGTCGGTTAAATCAAAGAGCACTTCCGAGCCATCCTTCGTCTGATTTTGCCGCTGGTAGACCTGTTTCGCTGTGACGGTATGCTCTCTCCAGTCGCTGCCCTGATTGCTGTCGTTGAGCAGGAGCGGCTGTAAGTTGTCCATGGCATGGGCGAATTTAGATTCTGGGGTTTGACGGGCTTCAAATTCGTCAAACAGTGCCTGCAATTCCTGTTTCTGGTCGTCCGGTAGGAGCGAATAAATGCGTTCTTTAGCAGCGGCTTCCCGTGCCTGCTGGGTCTGCTTGCCAACTTCATCATAAGCGTAAGTATCGCCGGCATCAATTTCTACCACATCGTGCAGCAGGCACATCATCATGACTTTTGCAATGTCGATGGGTTCGTTGGCGTATTCTTTCAGCAGGTATGCCATAATGGTCATATGCCAGGCATGTTCCGCATCATTTTCCTGTCTGCCGTGGTGGGAGAGGTGGGTTTGCCGGAGAATATTTTTTTCTTGGTCGATTTCCAGGATGAAATCCAGTTGTTGTTTTAAACGGTCTGTCATCGTAGAATCACGCTTTCTGAGAGGGAAGTTGTTTTTTATTCTGAGGGGGCTTTTTGGGTGTTTTTTTCTTCTTGCGGACGGAATATCCGAAATCCCCCAGTTTTCTGCCCAGCGAGAAATATTCTCCGTGAGCATAGGCGAGCAGTCCCATTTGCTGGAGGTTCAGCTTGCCTTTGCTGTCCACATAGCGTTCTTCCACGTTGACTGTTGTGATTTCTGCCAGCATCAATTCATGCGTGCCGAGCAGCTGCGTGGATTGAATCTTACATTCCAGACTGACCGGACATTCTGCAATCAGCGGAGCAGAAACGGTTTGTGCTGGCTCAGGGGTAAAGTGACAGGCTTGAAATTTATCAATATCTTTTCCGCTTCTGCAGCCGCAGAAATCCGTTTCCCGACACATCGCAGAGGTGGGCAGGTTGATGACAAATTCTCGCTGTTCCATGAGAATTGGGTAGGAATAGCGAGTGGGGCGAACAGAAATAGAAACCATAGGCGGATGCGTGTTCAGAACTCCTGTCCATGCAATTGTTAAGATATTGGGGTGTTCCATTGTTCCGCAGCTGACCAGTACCGGTGGAACGGGTGCTAGTAGGACGCTGCCTTTCCAGTGTTGTTTTGCCAAAGAATGAATGCCTCCTTTTTCAAATTTCAAAGGGATGATAGAAAAATGCCCCTTTGTCCGTGCAGAAAAGGGGCATTCTGTTGGTTCGAGATGGGGAAATGTTATGCTGTTACGCCGTACTGTTCCCGATATGCCAGCATGGCATCCAGATATTCTTTACCCGGAATGACATCGTTCTGAATGGCTGCAATGATGTCTTCCATGTTGACGATCGCATAAACCGGAACGCCATAGGTTTCATAGACAGTCTGAACGGCAGACTGATTGCCCTGCAATGCCTTTTCCATCCGGTCTACCGTGATGACCATACCGATGATGTCCACCTTTGCTGCACCTGTCAGCTTCGGGTAAACTTCTGCCATTGCCTTGCCGGAAGTCATAACATCTTCGATGATGACAACCTTGTCACCGTCAGCGAGTTTCTTGCCGACAAACATACCACCTTCACCGTGGTCTTTGACTTCCTTCCGGTCGAAACAGTAGCCGACTTCCTGGTCGTATTCGGTTGCCAGAGCAACGGCTGCACTGGTTGCAAGCGGAATGCCCTTGTAAGCAGGTCCAAACAGGGTGTCTGGGTTCAGTCCGTGTTCTTTCATGCAGGCAGCATAATATTTGCCGAGCTGAGCCAGCTGTTTGCCGGTTTTATAGTTGCCGGTATTGATGAAATACGGGGCTTGTCTGCCGCTCTTGAGGGTAAACGAACCGAACGTCAAAACGCCACAGTCCACCATAAACCGGATAAATTCTTCTTTGTAAGTCATTTGGGATACTTCCTTTCTGATGTGAAAATAAAATCAAAGTTGCGATTGCAACGAAGAAACAAGAATTACAGCTGTTCCAAATCTGCCAGCCACAGTGTCCGGCAGGCATCGCTTGGCATTCGCCAGTCGTCTCTCGGGGAGAGGGTAACGCTGCCGACTTTCGGAGCATCTGGCAGGCAGGAACGCTTGAACTGCTGAGAGAAAAATCGCCGATAAAAACTGCGAAGCCATTTCAAGATGACTGCTGTTTCATACTTTCCGCCCAGTGCTTTTTGTGCCAGATGATAAATTTTAGACGGCGTGAATCCAAATCGCAGCACATAATACAGGAAGAAATCATGCAACTCATAAGGGCCAACCAAATCTTCTGTTTTCTGTGCAATCGTACCGTCTGGTTCTGGCGGCAGCAGTTCCGGACTGACGGGCGTATCTAAAACGTCCAGCAGGACGGCACGGAGAGCTTCCGGTGTTTTGCTGGCTTCATATTGTACCAGATAGCGTACCAACGTCTTTGGAATGGAGGCGTTGACAGCATACATACTCATATGGTCGCCATTGTAGGTTGCCCAGCCCAGAGCCAATTCTGAGAGGTCGCCTGTGCCGACAACAATCCCGCCGCACTGGTTTGCCAAATCCATGAGGACTTGTGTCCGTTCTCTTGCCTGACTGTTTTCATAGGTGACATCGTGAACGGATTCGTCTTGACCAATGTCAGCAAAATGCTGTCGAACACTCTTTTGAATCGGAATTTCTCGCAGAGTTGCCCCATAGGCTTTTGCCAGACGGCAAGCGTTCTGATAAGTACGGTCTGTCGTACCAAAGCAGGGCATTGTAACAGCCAGCATTCCGCTTCTTGGCAGTCCCAACAGGTCGAAAGCGTGCACCATCACAATGAGTGCCAATGTGGAATCCAGTCCGCCGGATAAGCCAACGACTGCCGTTTTGCAGCCGATGTGTCGCAGACGGGTTGCCAGACCCGTTGCCTGCAACGTCAAGATGGTTTCGCAGCGTTCAGAAAGTTCTGCTGCTCCGGCAGGCACAAACGGTGTTGGAGAGAAAAAGCGATGCAGGGCAGTTTCTGTCAGCGACATGAAAAATCTTGTGCAGACCGTTGTCAGCGGCAACGGCTGGAACGAGTTGGAACGCTGCCGTTCTGCTGCCATTCGCTGTAAGTCCGGTTCTGCATAGAGCAGACCATCTGAAAATAGCTTGGATTCTGCCAAAATCGCACTGTTTTCTAAAATCAAGTTGTGTCCGGCAAAGACCATATCCTGCGTGGACTCGCCCATGCCGGCATCTGCATAGGCATAGGCACAGAGCAGGCTACCGGATTTTGCCTGCAAAATGGTACGGCGATAAGCAGCTTTTCCAATGATTTCATCGCTGCATGAGAGATTGACAATCAGCGTTGCACCCATGCGAGCCATTGCAACGGAAGGCGTATCTGCAACCCAGACATCTTCGCAGAGTTCCACACCAAAGGTGAAATCCGATGCTTCTGCACACTGGAACAGCTGCTGTGCTCCGAATGGGCAGGGAGCAATGCCATCTGCTTGCCAGAACGTCTTGCCGTCTGCTGGTATACCGGGGGTAAAGTGACGCTGTTCGTAAAATTCTCCGTAGTTGGGCAGATGCTGCTTTGGAACGATGCCCAATACAGAACCCTGATAGCAGACCGCTGCACAGTTATAGAGTGCTCCGGCGTGCCGGATGGGCAGACCGACTACACAAATACAGGAAAGGTTACTGGTTTCTTTCAAAATGGTACGCAGTGCTTGCAACGCACCGTCTAATAGAATTTGCTGAAGGAACAAATCACCGCAAGTATATCCGGTTATGCAAAGTTCCGGAAAGACGACCAGTTTACTGCCGTTTTTTGCAGCTTCTCTGGTCAGGGAGATGATTTGCTCGGCGTTATAGGTGCAATCTGCCACCCGTAGGGGGGGCGTTGCACAGGCAATCGGGAAAAACCCGTTTTTCATGGTACTTCTCCTCTTTCTCCTGAGCGTTCTTTTCTCTATTATACCGAAAAAAGCGGAAAGATGCAAGAGCAGAACGCAAATTATCGGGAAAATTGATTTTCAAGGGGAAGATCGGCAGATTTTGTTGCAGAAAACTGCGAAGCAATTTTGCCGAACCATATGCAATCGGTTTCCCAAGAAGCATGATTGAAAATCGTTTATTTTCAAAATGACAGTTGCAATTTTCCCCAAACTGTGCTATAATAACATCGTTGCCCCCTTAGTTAAGTGGATATAACAAATTCCTCCTAAGAATTGGTCATCGGTTCGATTCCGGTAGGGGGTGCCAGATTCAGATTTTCCCGTGCAGATTCCATTCTGTACGGGATTTCTTTTTTCGATGGTTTAAACTGCCGGAATGTGGTTCATACTGATGGTAAATCCAATCATACAGGAGGAATTGCAACATGGTAAAAGGGGTTCATAAAAAAGTGATTGAAGTGCATCAGCCAGACAGTGCGTATTTTGAAAAGGCAATTTTTTATCTCCGTCCGGGCATCACACAACTGCCGCCGGAGCTTGCACAGGCAGCCGCCAGAGAGTATTTGCAGGAACTAGAACCGAACCCGTTGCCGCCGTTTTGGAAGCGGACATTGCCGCTGTTTTGCAGTGCGGTGCTCTCAGCAGCGGCAGCGTGTGCGGTTTGTTTTGCAGTGCTGTAAAATTTCAGAATCAACGGTTGCAGAAAATTTTCCATTTCCGCAAAAACTTTATGAAAACCAGAAAAAAGACCTTGTACTTTTTTTGGAAACATGCTATAATAAAAGTCATGGTATTCTGCCATGACTTTTATTCATTTTTGAAACTTACCAGCCGGAAAAAAGAAGATGTTCGGCTGGCATTTACACCAGAAGAGGACTGAGGAAATTTAGATGAAGCCGGAAAGACAACCAAGAAATCGTACCGCTGCCCCACAGGAAGAAGAAAACCGCATTGCCGGAAGAAATCCGGTCATGGAGGCTTTGAAGAGCGGTACGCCGTTAGATACGATTTATATGAGCGGAAAACAGGGCATTTTAGGGCAGATTGCACAGCTGGCAGCCGATCAGGGCATTCCAGTGAAGATTGTTTCAGATGCTCGGTTATCCCAGATGACCCGCCAGACCCATCAGGGCGTTGTGGCAGACGGTGCTTGTGCAACCTATGCCAGCATTGCAGAAATCTTGGAATACGCTGCGGAAAAAGGCGAAAAACCGCTGCTGCTGATTTGCGATGAAATTCAGGATCCGCACAATTTGGGTGCAATTTTGCGAACCGCAGAGGCGGCAGGCTTTCATGGTATCATCCTTCCGAAACGGCGAAGTGCATCGTTGAATGCAACCGTTGCAAAGACCTCTGCCGGTGCAGTTAGCTGGGTGAAAGTGGCGAGAGTCCCCAATTTGGTGGCAGCTATGGAAGAACTCAAGCAAAATGGTATTTGGATTTACGGAACAGATGCTGCCGGAACGGATTATACACAGACAGATTTTCGGGATGGCACAGCGTTTGTCATCGGCTCAGAGGGAAATGGCATGGGTCGACTGGTGCGGGAACACTGCGACCAGCTGCTCAGTCTGCCGATGTACGGAAAAGTCAATTCCCTGAATGCATCCGTTGCAGCCAGCATTTTTATGTATGAGGCAGTGCGGCAGCGGCGGAATCCATCCGGAAAACCATAAGTTGCAGAATCTGCCGTTCTGCAATCCCCTGCTTTAAAGGAGTGTAACAGCAAAATATGGCAAATCAAAAATTTTCCGTTGAGGAAATTTTAAAAGAATATCAGTCCGACGAAGCAACGAAAGGGAAAAAAGAATCTCCGTCCGGAAAGCTGGAAACACAAAAAATGTTGAATCATGCCGCCGGCAGAAGAAACGTACCACCGAGTACCGAAGCATCTGCGGAGGCGTATTCTTATGCATCCAGCCGCACCAGACAGCGTACCCCGTATTCTCCTTACCGTTCTGAAATGGCGGCAAATATCAATCAAATCAAACAGAATCGCTATCAGCGGCGAACCGATGTAGAAGAGAGCCGGACGGCTGCGTTCCAGACGCTGGAACTCATGCGGCCAAAGGTGTCGTTTGTCCGTTCTCCTGCGATTCGTCCGCAGACCACACCGAATCCAAAGAGCGACCATATTTCAGATTATGACGGTGCAGTTTTATTAGAACAGCCGGAATCTGAACAGAAGCCGGAGCAGCCGGTATATCAGCCAGCGATTCAGGAAATGCAGGATTCCACCCGTGCCAAAGAGAAGAAGCAGGCACAGAAAAGTCGGAAACCCAAGAAACGTACCGAGCAATCTTATCAGCGAGAATCACTGACAGAACCAGAGCCAGAATGGCGAAAGGCAAAGACGGAAACATTTCCGGCAATTACGCCAACACAGACCTTGCAGGAAACCTTGCGAGAGGCTCAGGAGGCAGTTGCAAAGGCAGAGGCGGAAGCAGCTGCGGCAGTTGCTGCCTTAAAGGCGGAACAACAGCAGCCACAGAAAAAACAGCCGATTTCACATGCATTTGAAACGCTGCTGACCAGTCCCGCAAAACAACAGGAAAAACAGCAAAAGCAACAGCAGGAGAAAAAGCAGCCTGTTGCGAAAAGATGGTTTTCTGGGAAGAAACGAGTTCCGCAGGTCAATCATACAGCACCGCCGAGTTATCCAGAGCCTGCGGAGGCGTATCGGCAACCAGTAGAACCACAGCCGAAGCCGTATACATCACCTGTGCAAAAGGTAGAAGAGCCGAAGCCGTATATGCCACCTGTGCGAAAGGTAGAAGAGCCGAAGCCGTATACACCACCTGTGCAGAAAGTGGAAGAGCCAAAGCCCTATACACCACCTGTGCGAAAGGTAGAAGAGCCGAAGCCGTATACACCGCCAGTGCAAAAGGTAGAAGAGCCAAAGCCATACACACCACCAGTGCAAAAGGTAAAAGAGCCGAAGCCCTATACACCGCCCGTGCAGAAAGTGGAAGAGCCAAAGCCATACACACCGCCAGTACAAAAGGCAGAAGAGCCGAAGCCGTATACACCGCCCGTGCAGAAAGTGGAAGAGCCGAAGCCCTATACACCACCTGTGCAAAAGGTAGAAAAACCGAAGCTGTATACACCACCCGTGCAAAAGGTAGAAGAGCCAAAGTCGTATACACCGCCAATACAAAAGGTAGAAGAACCGAAGCTGTATACACCACCGGTGCAAAAGGTAGAAGAGCCGAAGCCCTACACATCGCCTGTACAGAAGGTGGAAGAGCCAAAGCCGTACACACCGCCTGTACAAAAGGTAGAAGAGCCAAAGCCATATACACCACCCGTGCAAAAGGCGGAAGAGCCAAAGCCATACACACCGCCAGTACAAAAGGCAGAAGAGCCGAAGCCATACACACCACCTGTGCAAGAACCTGTACAGGAAGAAGTAACAGTTTCGACAACATCAGAACCGCTTGAATCGACTTCGGAACAGAAGCCGAAAAAGAAAAAATGGTGGCAATGGTGGAAAAAAGAAACGCCATCTGTACTGAAATCCGTACAGCCGGAAGAATCATACATGCAGCCCGTGCAGGAAGAGCCTGTACAACCGGAAACGTCCTATATACCGCCTGTGCAAGAACCTGCACAGATAGAAGAATCACCAATTATCACAGAACCAGTTGAACCAACTCCGGTACAAAAGCCGAAAAAGCAGAAAAAGGCACGGAAGAAAAAAGAAAAGCCGTCCAAGCAGCAATTTGCCCAGCCGGAAGCATCGTATGCACCACCAATGCAGGAGTATCCGCAGCCGGAAACATCGTATGCACCACCTGTGCAGGAATATACGCAGCCAGAAGAACCGTATACACCACCAGTACAGGAATATACGCAACCGGAAGAACCGTATACACCACCTGTGCAAGAATATACGCAACCGGAAGAAGCGTATATGCCGCCAGTGCAAGAATATATGCAACCGGAAGAATCACCAGTTGCTACGGAATCAGAACTAGTTAAATCAACCCCAATACAGAAACCCAAAAAGCAGAAAAAAGTACGGCAGAAAAAAGAAAAGAAACCAAAGAAACAAAAACCAATTCCAGTGGAAGGATCCACGTCAGAGCCTGTCACAAATAACGTGCCAAATTCAGAACCGGAATTTGCAGCAGGTTATGCACCAGCGGAACAACCGCTGGAAACCGATTGGACAACAGAAGAATCCTCTCATTCAGGATGGTGGGATGATTCGGAATCGAAAATCCCAGGCTCAAGCGGATTTGACCCGACGGAAGAACCAGCACCGCAGCCAGAAGAAAACGAGTCTTATACAGCAAGATTCAAGAAAGTTGTGGTTCAGGAAAGCACTTATACTGAACCAGAACAGCCGAAAAAGCCGAGAAAACCAAAGAAAGAAAAAACGCCACGAGTGAAAGTGCAGAAGCCTGTTCCGCCAGAACCAAAATCCATTCCCAATCAGGAAGCGGAAATTCGGGTCAACATCAATTTGCTGCGGAACGCCGTCTTTTTCCGGACAGTATCGCTGGCAGTATTGACCGTAATTGGTGCATTTCTTGCCATCGGAGAATCGAGTTATACGCTCTTGTATCCGGCATTATCACAGCTGATGATGGTACGAGGATATTGTTTCCTGCATCTGATTTTAGGGCTGTTGATTTTGTTTATTACATTTCCAACGGTCATCAATGGAATGCGAAAGCTGTTCCATCGAGAGGCAGACAGCGACACGATTGCAGCAATGCCATTGATTCCGTGTCTGCTGACCGTTCTGGCAACGATTTTCGTTCCAGAGCCCATGCAGCATAACTTAGTGCATATTTTCTTGCCGGTTTCTAGCTTTATTTTGCTGATGAACTCCATCGGGAAATTATTCATCATTCGCCGTGCAACTCGGAACTTTGCCCTGCTGACGAAAAACTTTGAAAAGTATATTGTCACCTGTGTGCAGAGTGAAACAGCAGCCGAAGAATTGACCCGTGGGGTGGTGCAGGATTATCCGATTCTGGCAACCATCCGGAAAACAAAACAGATGTCGGATTTCCTCCGCCATACGTATGCATCCGATTTAGCAGACCGATTCAGCAAGAAATTAGCACCGATTGTCGCTGGAATTTCCCTGTTGCTGGCAGCTGCTATCACGGGAATCCGCATTGGCGTTCTGGAAACACCAGCAGAAAATATTCCATTTTTCTGTTCTGTTTTGACAATGCTTCTGACTGCCGGATGCAGTGCCGGAATTCCATTGACTGTGAATCTGCCATTAGACCGTGCCTCGAAGCGGCTTTGTCCGCACGGCTGTACATTGCTGGGCTATCAGAGCGTAGACGATTTTTATGACGTAAATTCTATTTTAGTTCCAGCAGCAACGCTCTTCCCGAAGCAGTCGATTACCATCAGCGGTATCAAGAACTTCTCTGGTTTCCAGGTGGAAGAAGCATTGCTGGATGCTGCTAGCATGGTTTATGCTGCTGACAGCATTTTACAGAACGCATTTGCAGCGTTGGTGGAAGAAAAAGATGGCGGGATGCTCTATCAGGTAGAAGATTGTTCCTATGAGGACAACCTCGGAATTTGTGGCTGGATTCGTCACCGTCGGGTGCTGTTGGGCAATCGGGAAATGATGATGGCTCATCATGTTGAAGGCATGCCGACAAAGGTTCGGGAACTGGAAATGACCAGCGGCAGCCAAGATGTTTTGTATTTGTCTGTCAGCGGTGTTGTGGCAGGGATGTTTGTGATTGATATTACCGCTGACCCGATGGTGAAACGTCAGATGCAGCGGTTGAAAGAAGAGCAGATTTCCGTCATTGTTAAGAGTGTGGATAGTTGTATCACATTGCAGCGATTGACAACACTGTTCGGCGTGCCGGATAGCATGCTGAAGATTCTGCCATCCGCCGATAATGATTTATACGAAAAAGAAACCGCTCCGCTGCAAGATGTGAGTGCTTCCACGATTCATGATGGTTCGTTCTTTGGAACGGCTCGTCTGCTGCTGGAAGCAAGAAGCATCAAACGGGCAGCAACGACAGGCCTATTATTACAAGTGATTGCTGTTATTTTGGGACTGTCCATTTGTATTGGTTATATTCTGGTCAATGGGTATGATAATATTACGTCACAAACCTTGTTATTCTTCCAGTTGGTGATGACAGGATTGACCTTGTTGACCACCCGCTTGAAATAAAGGAGGAAATGGATTTGCGAAAACAACGCAATACCGATGCAGAGGAAACACAATTTGTTTCTGCCTCTGAAATTGCAGCGAAACGCTCTACCGATCAGCTGGATACCCAGCAATTAGATGCGGTACAAACGGAATATCGGGATCGAAACCCATACCGCAGAGAAAAACAGGAATTACACGGAACGCCGATGACACCGGAACAGGAAGCGGCATCCTATCGGGAACAGCCCTATAACAGCAGTTATAGCAATGCATCGCAGCAGCCATACAACAACGGTTACAGGAACGCATCGCAGCAGCCATACAACAATGGTTACGGGAACGCACAACAGCAGCCATACAACAATGGTTATGGGAACGCACAACAGCAGCCGTATAACAATGGTTATGGCAACGTACCCCAACAACCATACAACAATGGTTACGGGAATGCACCGCAGCAACCGTACAACAACGGTTATGGCAACGCACCACAACAGCCGTATAACAACAGCTACGGGAATGCACCGCAACAGCCGTACAACAACGGCTACAGCAACGCACCGCAGCAACCGCATTATAACACTTATAACAATAATGCCCCTCGGCAAAATTATGCTGGTGGACAGCAGCATTCCGGTTCTTCCTATCGGGGAACTGCAACAACTGCTTCCCCACGTCCGCAGCGGCAGCAAGCTGCACCACCGCCGCAAAAGCCGCCAGTTTCTTCACAGCGAAGTACAAGCCAGCGAACTGCTCCAGCAGAGCCGGTTCGTCAGAAAGCTGCTCGTACTAGAAGCCCGAAAAGTCGAGTCGGTGGCGGCATTTTAGGGAAAGCCATTCGGGCGGTTTTATGGGTGATTATCATTGTGTTTGTGCTGTATTCCGCTGTTTCCTTGATTGGAATCTTGCGAATGCATCGGGAAACTGCAGAAAATCGTGCGAATATCTCGGATGTTATGGATGCTGCTTATGTCAGTAATGTGCTGTTGATTGGAACGGATTCCAGAGATCTTTCACAGGAACGAGGGCGTTCCGATTCCATGATTTTAGCATCCATCAACAAGAAAACCAGGGAATTGACCCTGACTTCTTTTTTGAGAGATAGCTATGTTTATATTGATGATGAATATGGATATGGCAAGCTGAATGCAGCGTATTCCTATGGCGGAGCAGGGTTGCTGATGGATACCATCGAATCGAACTATGGCGTGCGAATTGATGATTATATTTTGATCTCCTTTGCAGCCTGTGCGAATGTCATTGATGCAGTTGGTGGGGTAAAGTTAGACCTCACTGATGAAGAAGCAGATGCCGTCAACGAAATTCTCATCAGTGAAGTGAATGAGCTGATGGGGGATGACCGGAACGATGATTTGTTAGATTGTGGCGGTAAACAGAAGTTAGACGGCAAGCAAGCACTCTCTTACAGCCGAATCCGTTATGTTGGCAATGCAGACTTTGAACGGGCAAGCAGACAGCGAACTGTGATGACACAGGTTCTGAAAAAGGCAGCGGTCAATCCGGTTGCCATGGCGAGAATTTTTGTGACAGCATTGCCGGAACTATCCACAAATTTATCTGTTGGAAAATCTTATGGTTATACGTTGCGTGCACCGTTTTTGTTGATCGGTTATCAGTTGAAAACGCAGCAGATTCCAGCAGATGACACCTTTTATGGGGATGATGTTGATGGAGAGTCGGTTTTAAGAGTAGATTGCGATGCAAATCGGCAAGTGCTAAAAGACACGATTTACCGAAAATCGTAAAACACATAAAAAAATAACAGCTGGTGTTTCTCCAGCTGTTATTTTTTTGCCCTTGTGTATAAAACGTGCAAGAATTGCCCATGCTTTTGATGAGGTGAAAAGAAATGAAACGAACCATCAAACTTTGGGAAATCGCATTGCTCATTGGCTGCCTGTTGACCTTGCTGTTTGGCAATCTCTTTCAGGTAGAAAAAACCGTCTCCGATTTACAGCAGCACGTTCTGCGGATGCATATCCTTGCAAATTCCGACAGCGATGCCGACCAGCAATTGAAGTATCAGGTGCGAGATGCCCTGTTAGCATCCTCTGAAACGTTGTTCGGTAGCAGTCAGCCAGAAAGTCGGGAGGCATTGGAAACCACTGCAAAAGCTCACCTGCATGAAATGGAAACGATTGCACAACAGGTCGTGCAGGAGCAGGGATATTCCTATCCAGTCAAAGCCGAGTTGGTGACGATGCCCTTTACAGAACGTACCTATGAAGATTTAACAATGCCAGCTGGTACATACGAAGCCATTCGCATTACCATTGGAGCAGCTGCCGGACAGAATTGGTGGTGTGTGATGTATCCGCCATTATGTATTCCAGTGGCAGAAGATGTTGCTGTACAGGATGAGCAGGCAAAAGCCTATTTTTCCGATGCTGAACAAGATGTGCTCTATCATCCCGAACGCTATCGGATCAAATGGAAGCTGGCGGAGTGGTTCAAGAAGTGGACAACCTCCGAACAAACAGACCACGCAACTTCTCACATTTCAGACCTGCGGACATTCTTTTGAAGTTGGTTATTTTGGCATCCGGAAAGAAGCAACTGGAATACCATTCTTTCCGTAAACGCCAACATCACACCAGTTCCGCCAGGCGTACCGCATGGATACCGGAATCCGCACATTTGGCGAGGTCAGGCGGACAAAGTTGTCCCGAAATTCTGCAACTGCTGGATAGTAAACGCCATCTGTTCCAGCCAGTTCAAATACGGCTGCTTCGCCATCCTTTGCAACAACAGGCTGAGAGAATTGCAGAATATATGCACCGCCAGATGCATATGCATTTTTACAGTACGGAGCTTCTGCATCCATCGCCGGAATCGCCCGATAAACCCGATACAGGGCTTGCAGAGCCAGACGGTGTGCCACGGTTCGCTTGTCAGCTGGATGCATGTTGTTGTATTCGCCGCAGTCCATTGTCACGGCTAAACCCGTGTTGCGGAGTGTCCGGAATACCTGCATTTGTGCTTCCCGCAGTTCAGCCCAGTTCGTACGGGATTCTTCCCCTTCGTAGCTGAACATCGGCAGCTGAACAATCAGGAACGGCATGGTTTCGTCGCCCCAGTCTTTCCGCCAGCGGTTGATTAAGACAGTCAGCAGCTGTGCATAGCTGTCCGGACGGTTGTCATCGTTTTCTCCCTGATAATACCAGAATCCCCGTAAGGTGTACGGCATGACTCGAGAGAGCATGGTTTTATATAAGCCACACGGACGCAACGGATTGCGGCTGCCCATTGGACCTGGATAGCGGTTTTCACCGCAGCGTTCCAGAACCTGATTCCATTTAATTTTTGGGTTTTCCTGATAGCAGGCAGTCATCCGCTTTTCCCATGCATTCTGATATGCCAGATATGCGGCGTAATCCGCTGCCATTTCTGCATCGGTCTTTCCCCGGCAGGCGGACAGGTAAGCTGCCCAGTACGGATGTAAGGCAGTGTGTCCGGTCAGGTCGGCAGACGGTACCCAGCAGCTGGCAGAAGTGCCAGTATAGTTGCAGCCAATGACCCCAACAACAACGCCCAGTTTCTGTGAAAGTTCTTTTGCGGCAAGGTATGCCACGGCAGACCATTCCGCAACATTGGTCGGATTTGGCATCTGCCAGCGGTTTTTCCGTTCGTTCTGAAAATAAGCAGCATGCATCACGCCGCTTCTCTGTACATGATAATAGCGAACCCGGCTGCGTTCGCAGCGGGAAAGTTCCAACTTTCCGTTGACAGCATTCTTCACCGGAAATTCCATGTTGGATTGTCCACCAGCCAGCCAGACTTCCCCGATGGCAACATCCTGAAAATGAATTTCTGTATGGCTATCCTTGGCGAACAGGCTGAGCCCTGTTCCAGCAGGTTGCGGCGGAAATTGCAGCCGCCAGCTGCCGTCTTCTTTTACGGTGGTAGAAGCATATAATTTTCGTTCCGGAATGGAAACGGTGATAATTGCACCGACTTCGCCGATGCCGAATACAACAATATTTTTTTCTCTTTGCAGAACCATATGGTCGCTGAACACGGCTGCAAGTTGTAGCATATGAAAGACTCCCTTTTGGTTTATAGATTTCATAGATAAAAAAGAACTCACGCTGTTACATTCTGGTTTTATTATACCAGAAAGAACGGGATTCGTCAATCCAAAATCAGAAAGAAGCTGAAAACGGACAGAAAAAGCCAGAGAAAGGCGGTGTAAGATGTGAAATTTCTGTAAAATTTAAAACGGAACGCTTGACATCTTTTCGGTACTCTGTTATAATATCCAGAGAAAACAAAGCAGAGCATCATCGTTCTCACCGTTTGGCTGTTGTCGAAACGGTCAATATTCCCTGTTTCGTTCCGGTTTGTGAGAATCGGTGCGGAAATTGGTGGAAACGAGGTCGAATGATGCGTACTTTTTTTGAAAAGTACGCATTTTATTTTTGTTTGAAAATAATATGTTTGGAGGTGCTGGCTATCAGCAAACAAGAGCTGCAAATCAATGAAGAAATCCGGGATAGAGAAATCCTGGTCATTGATCAGAACGGGACAAAGCTTGGAACGATGTCCGCAAGAGATGCACAAAAACTTGCGTATGAACAGGATCTGGACTTGGTAAAAATCGCCCCGCAGGCAACCCCGCCGGTCTGCCGGATTATGGACTACGGCAAGTATTGCTTTGAACAGCAGAAGCGGGAAAAGGAAGCAAAAAAGAATCAGAAAGTGGTTTCCATCAAGGAAATCCGGATGTTTTCTGCAATCGATACCCACGACTTTGAAACAAAGGTAAATCAGGCAAAGAAGTTTCTGGAGGGCGGCGATAAGCTGAAGGTTTCCGTTCGGTTCCGTAAGCGTGCAATTGCCCATCCGCAGCTCGGAGAAGAACTGCTCAACCGCTTTAAGGAAGCGTGTGCAGCAGTCGGTACTGTTGAAAAGCCGGCAAAAATGGAAGGCCGCAGTATGGTCATGTTCATTTCACCGAAGGCATCCAAGTAAGAGGAGGAACTCGCAATGGCAAAGATTAAGACAAAAACACATTCCGGTGCAAAGAAGCGGTTTAAGGTTACTGCAAACGGAAAGGTAAAGTATCAGAAGACCAATAAAAGACACAGACTGACCCAGAAGGACACCAAGCGGAAGAGAATCGCTCGTACCGTTGGTATTGCTGATGTAACCAATGCACCGGCACTGAAGAAGCTTCTGCCGTATCTCTAAGATACAATCCGCAGAACGGACAGTCAATCGAGAAAAGAGAAACACATAGATATTCGGAGGTAGAAGCAAATGGCACGGATTAAAGGTGCGATGATGACTCGCAAGAGAAGAAATAAAACCCTGAAGCTCGCAAAGGGCTATTTTGGTGCAAAGAGCAAGCACTTCAAGATGGCAAAACAGGCCGTTATGAAGTCTGGCAACTATGCATATGTTGGAAGAAAGCAGAAGAAGAGAGAATTCCGTCAGCTCTGGATCACCAGAATTTCTGCTGCATGCAAGCTGAATGGTATCAACTATTCTCAGTTCATGAACGGCTGCAAGAAGGCTGGCATTACCCTGAATCGGAAGATGCTGTCTGAAATTGCAATCACCGATGCAGCAGGTTTCACTGCGATTGTAGAAAAGGCAAAGGCTGCTCTTTAAGGGGCAAGCTTGGAACACGCTCCGGTTTTTTTTGAAAAAACGGGGCGTGTTTTGTTATATATAGGGGGATTTTCAGCAGACAGGAGGCAGAACCGCAATGGAATTCCGCATGACCGCAATTACTGCAAAGGACAACCCTTCCATTCAGCTTTACCGGAAACTGGTGCGGCAGCGAAAAGCCCGAACCCAAAACCAACAGTTTGTGTTAGAGGGGTATCGGCTGGTCACAGATGCCGTGCATTTTTCGAGAAAACTGACCCATCTGTTCCTGACAGAAGCAGCATGGGAACGCTATCAGGAAGAATTTTGCTCTTTAGAGGCTGATTTGAGAGAAACAAAACGCTTGCTTATTTCAAATGAACTTGCTATGGAGTTGACGGAAACCGAACATCCGCAGGGCGTGTTTGCCATCTGTCAGATGCCGGCGGAACAAGTTCCAATCGTTGCAGAGGGAACGTATCTGGTGCTCTACCAGCTGCAAGACCCCGGCAATATGGGAATGCTGCTGCGAACTGCTGCTGCAATGGGCGTTTCCGGCGTGATTTGCTGCCAGAGCTGCGATTTTTATAGTCCAAAAGTTGTGCGTGCAACGATGGGAGCATTGTTCCATGTGCCAGTGATGCAGATGCCGGATGCAGAAACGGTTTTGCAGAGCCTGCGGGCTGCCAATATTGTTTCCTGTGCCTCTGTGGTGCAGGGCGATGCCGAACAAGTGGGACTTTGTGAACTGGGCAACGGCTGTGCCGTCTGGATTGGAAACGAGGGAAACGGATTGCCGGAATCCGTTGTGCAGCAGTGTGAACGCCGGATTACCATTCCCATGAAAGGCTATATGGAATCGCTGAATGCTGCTATGGCAGCTGGAATTATGATGTGGGAAATGACAAAACCAAGATGAGGGAATCCACATGGAACAGGAAAGTATCTATGATTGGCTGTGGTTGCTGTTGGTATTCGGGGCAGGCAGCCGGAAAATCTGGAAACTGTTAGAACAGTATGAAACACCGCAGAAAGTACGGCAAGTCTTGCAGACGGAAACAGACCTGCCTTTTATTCACGAGCGAGAACAACGCAGCATTCGTTCCATCACAAATGAGCAAATCGGAAAACTGATGCAGAATTGTGCGGAAAAACGGATTGAACTGGTGGCGTACGATGATGAAAATTATCCGGAATCGCTTCGCCAGATTTACAATCCGCCGGTAGTGCTGTTCTATCAGGGGCAGCTTTCTGTGCTGAGTGATTATCCAGCTTTAACCGTTGTTGGAACAAGAAAGCCCAGCTCGTACAGCATCCGCACAGCGGATTTGCTGTGTCGGTGTCTGGCAAAGAGTGGAATGCTGCTGGTCAGTGGTTTTGCAGTCGGATTGGATTCGGTTGCCCATCGGGCAGCCTTGCTTTCCGGCGGAAAGACAGTTGCCGTGATGGGCTGCGGTCTGGATGTGCCATACCCCAAGCCGAACGCTTCCGCAAAGAAATATATCATGCGAAATGGCTTGCTGTTGTCAGAATTTCTGCCAGGGACAGAACCATCTCGGCAGAATTTTCCGATGCGGAATCGGATTTTAGCCGGTGTCAGTGGCGGAACATTGGTGATTCAAGCACCAATTGGCAGCGGAGCGTTGATTACGGCGGAACAGGCAATGGAACAGGGTAAGCCTGTTTTTTGTTTACCGCCAGCGGACATATTTGACAATCAATATGCAGGTGTGGTAAAATACCTGCGAGAGGGTGCGATTCCGGTTTTCGCACCGGAGGACATCCTGCAAGAATATGACCACGGCTGTGAACAGCGGTTGATAGAAGTTTCGATGCAAGCCGTTTTAGAGCAGCAGGAACAGAATCAGTTGAAATCTTCGGATTCCTCAGAAGCCACCGCTGCGGTGGAGTTACCACCGAAAAAGCCTGCAAAGCCGAAAACACAACTGTCCTTGCCATCCATTCCAGAAAAGCAGCAATCTGCTCCAACCGTCGACCGTTCTGTGCTGGAAACCTTAGACCCACTATCCAAGAGCATTATGGAACTGCTGTTTGAGCAATCGCCCTTGCACATTGACCAGATGGTTTTGCTGTTGCAGGAAGATGCCGAGGAAGTAGCAGCGTGTCTGACAGAACTGGCGATTGAACAGTTGGTGCAGCGGCAGCCGGGGCAGTATTATTGTGTATGTTGAGAAAAACCCGTTCGTTTAGAACTATGTCGCACAGGAATGCGGCAAAGCGGAACAGGAGAAAAAGAATATGTCAAATTTGGTGATTGTAGAATCGCCGGCAAAGGCGAAAACCATTCAAAAATATTTAGGAAAAGATTTTGATGTCATTGCCTCTATGGGGCATATCCGGGACTTGCCAAAGTCAAAGTTTGGTGTGGATATTGAAAACCACTTCGAGCCAAAGTATGTGGATATGAAGGGCAAGGAAGACGTCATTAAACAGTTGAAATCCCATGCGGCAAAATGTGATAAAATTTATCTGGCAACCGACCCTGACCGAGAAGGAGAGGCGATTTCTTGGCATATCGCCCAGATGCTGCATCTGGATATGCAGGATAATAATCGGGTTGCTTTTAATGAAATCACAAAGAGCGGCGTGCAAGCAGGGATGGCAAATCCCCATCGAATTGATATCAATTTGGTGAATGCCCAGCAGGCACGGCGTGTATTAGACCGAATTGTCGGCTATCAGCTCAGTCCGTTTCTTTGGAGAAAAGTACGGCGTGGTCTGTCTGCCGGAAGAGTGCAGTCGGTTGCCGTTCGATTGGTTGTTGACCGAGAAAATGAAATTCGGGCATTCCAGCCGCAGGAATATTGGACGATTGACGCAAAGCTTTCCGCAGCAGCTTCTAGAAAAGTCTTTTCGGCAAAGCTAGCAGCTGTAGATGGAAAGAAAGTCGATAAAACAGAAATCTCCAACAAGGAGCAGGCAGATGCAATTGTTGCACGCTTACAGGAAGCCCCGTTTGTTGTAAAGTCCGTGAAAAAACGGGTGACGAAAAAGCATCCGTCCGCTCCGTTCATCACATCGACCTTACAGCAGGAGGCCTCCTATCGCTTGAGTTTTCAGTCCAAGCGAACCATGAAAGTCGCACAGGAATTGTATGAAGGCGTGGAGATTCAAGGCATGGGTGCAGTGGGTTTGATTACCTATATGCGTACCGATAGCCTGCGAATCTCAGACGAAGCGAAAAAGGCAGCAGCAGACTATATTTTCTCTGCCTATGGAGAATCCTATCTGCCGCCAACGCCACGGGTCTATAAGACAAAGAAAAATGCACAGGATGCCCACGAAGCGATTCGTCCGTCTATGCCAGAACTGACACCGGAGCAGGTGAAAAGCAGCCTGACAACTGACCAATATAAATTATACCGCCTGATTTGGGAACGGTTTATCGCCAGCCAGATGGCAGATGCTCTGATGGATACCGTTTCTGTGGATATTGATGCAGACAACTGCTTATTTAAGGCAAGCGGTTCTACGATGAAGTTCGATGGATTCACTGTTCTGTATGAAGAAACCAGAGATAACAAGGGCGATAAAGATAAATCTGAAAATAAGAATCTGCCGGAACTGCACGAGGGCGATGCATTAAAGCTGCGTGCACTGGATGGCAATCAGCACTTCACACAGCCACCGACTCGTTACTCTGAAGCTTCTCTGATTAAGGCAATGGAAGAATACGGAATTGGTAGACCGAGCACCTACGCTCCAACCATCACAACGATTACCGCTCGAAATTATGTAGAGCGAGAGGGCAAACAGCTGAAACCAACGGTATTGGGTGAAGTTGTAACGCAGTTGATGAAGGAACTCTTTAAGAACATTGTAGATGTCAAGTTTACTGCCAAGATGGAAAGTGATTTGGATGATGTGGAACGGGGAGAAAAGAACTGGGTGCAGTCGCTGGAACAGTTCTATGGTGATTTTTCTCAGACACTGAAAACAGCTGAAGAAAAGATGGAAGGCAAGCGGGTCAAGATTCCGGACGAAGAAACAGACGAAGTCTGTGAAGTCTGCGGCAAAAAGATGGTCATTAAAATCGGACGGTTCGGGCGGTTTTTGGCTTGTTCCGGTTTTCCAGAATGCACCAATACTCGAAAGATTGTGCAGGAAATGCCGGGCTGCTGTCCACTTTGCGGCGGAAAAATGGTATTGAAAAAGTCCAAGCGTGGCAGAAGTTTCTATGGATGCAGCAACTTTCCGGAATGCAACTTTATGACATGGAATATTCCGGTTGCAGAACAGTGTCCGCAGTGTGGTTCGACCTTGTTCCAAAAGGGCGGCAAGTCCGGCAAGCTGATTTGTGAAAAGCCGGGCTGCGGATTTGAAAAAAATCTTTCAGGCGGAGGTCAGGCATGACAGAACAACGGAAACAGGCAATTGTCATTGGTGGCGGACTGGCAGGCTGTGAAGCAGCATGGCAGCTTGCTCAAAACGGCATTGCCGTTACGCTCTACGAACAGAAGCCGGTACATTACAGTCCGGCACATCATCGGAATGGTCTGGCGGAACTGGTCTGCTCCAACTCGTTGAAAGCAGATCGTCTGGCATCCGCAGCCGGATTGTTGAAAGCAGAAATGGAATGCATGGGGTCACTGTTGATTCCCTGTGCACGGAAAACTTCCGTTCCAGCTGGCGGAGCACTAGCAGTGGATCGGGATGCATTTTCCGATTTGGTAACGGAACAAATCCGCTCCCATCCGCTGATTACGCTGGAAACTGCAACCATTGACGAAATCCCAGCGGGAAATGTAGTCGTTGCAACTGGTCCTTTAACAGAGGGAAAACTTGCAGAGCAAATCGAACAGCTTTGCGGTACACGGCTGCGGTTTTTTGATGCAGCTGCACCGATTGTCAAGTATGAAAGTCTGGATGCGGAAAAAGTCTTTTTCGCTGCCCGTTATGGCAGAGGAACGGCGGACTATATCAACTGTCCGATGAATCAGGAAGAATACGAGGCATTTTATGAGGCTCTGGTCAACGCAGAACGGGCAGAACTCCACGACTGCGACAAGAACTTTTTCCGAGTTTATGAAGGCTGTATGCCAATTGAGATTCTGGCATCCCGTGGAAAAGACACCATGCGGTTTGGCCCTCTGAAGCCAGTTGGCTTGACTGACCCTCGTACCGGTCGCCGTCCGTATGCAGTCATTCAGCTGCGGCGGGAAAATCAGGAGGGTACGATGTATAACATTGTCGGCTTCCAGACCAACTTGAAATTTGGCGAACAAAAACGGGTCTTTTCCATGATTCCGGGCTTAGAGCACGCAGAATTTGTGCGGTATGGTGTGATGCATCGGAATTCTTTCTTGGACAGCCCACGGCTGTTGGGGGCAGATTATGCCCTTCGCAGCAATCCAAATTGTTTCTTTGCAGGGCAGATGACGGGCGTGGAAGGCTATATTGAATCCGCAGCCAGCGGCATTTTAGCTGGTCAGAACTTAGCACGCCGGATGCAGGGCAAAGCTCCGCTGATTTTGCCGAGAGAAACCATGATGGGGGCATTGGCTGCCTATATCAGTGATGAAACGGTTGCACAGTTCCAGCCGATGGGCTGCAATATGGGCATTCTGCCAGAACTGCCGGAACGCATTCGAGATAAGAGAGAAAAATATCAGGCATATGCGGATCGGGCATTGGCAGCATTGGATGCCTATTTGCAGCAGACTGCGGAGAACACAACCGAGGGGGAAGGGCAATGAATATTTTAATCGATGCATTCGGTGGCGATAATGCACCGCTGGAGGTCATCCAGGGTGCTGTTCGTGCTGTGCAGGAACTGGGTGTGACCGTCACACTGGTTGGAGCAGAAAACCAGATTCGCCAGTGTGCAGAAGAACATCATCTCTCACTGGACGGACTGCAAATTCTGCACGCTCCGGCAGTGTTCGACATTCATGAAGAGCCGAGCACCCTGCTGAAACAGCATGCAGATAGTTCGATGGCAGTTGGAATGCAGGCACTGCATGACGGAAACGGAGATGCCTTTGTTTCTGCCGGCAGTACCGGTGCTCTGCTGATGGGTGCAACGTTTCTGGTCAAGCGGATTCGGGGCGTAAAACGAGCAGCATTAGCACCGATTCTTCCGACAGCAACAACGCCATTTATGTTATTGGATGCCGGAGCAAACAATGACTGCCGTCCGGAAATGCTGGTGCAGTTTGCCGTGATGGGCAGTGCTTATATGGAACGGGTCATGGGCATTCCACAGCCAAAGGTGAAATTGTTGAATGTTGGAGCGGAGGAAACCAAGGGCAGAGAGTTGGATTTAGAGGCATACCGCCTTTTAGAACAAGCCCCCGTGCATTTTTGTGGAAACGTAGAAGCACGGGAATTGCCGTTTGGAGTAGCGGATGTGGTCGTTGCCGATGGATTTACGGGAAACATTGCCTTGAAACTGTATGAAGGCATGGGAAAATTCATGGGCAGCCAGTTGAAAGAAAATATTTTTGCCGGAGCAAACGGAAAATTGTCCGCACTTTTGGTGTTGCCGAAAATCAAAGCCCTGACCAAAAAGATGGACTATAAAGCCGTAGGCGGTGCAATGATGCTGGGCGTTCAGAAACCCGTTGTCAAGGCTCACGGCAGTTCCGATGCAACTGCATTTTTCAATGCGATTCGGCAGGCGAGAGATTGCGTTGCCGGCGATATGATTGCAGCAATGACAAAGTTCATGCAGCAGGAACAAGTAAAAAAAGCGTAACAAGCGTTTTAGATATCATATGATTACAGAAAGGATTGGGCAGATATGGAACAGGTGCATTTCGAGCAGTTTGAAACAGAAATTCGCTATCATTTTAAGAATCGTCATTTCTTAGTTGAGGCACTGTCACACTCCTCTTATGCCAACGAGAAGAAAAAGTGCCGCTGCAGCAACGAACGGCTGGAATTTTTGGGGGACAGCGTGCTTTCCATCGTCGTATCCTCTTATTTATTCCATCAGTTTCCGGAACTGCCGGAGGGCGAACTGACAAAACTGCGGGCATCCCTGGTTTGTGAGAAGGCGTTGCACGTCTTTGCACAGGAAATTCACTTGGGGGATTACTTGCTGTTGGGAAAGGGCGAAGAACATACTGGCGGCAGAATGCGTTCTTCGATTTTGGCAGATGCCTTTGAAGCCGTCATTGCAGCCATTTATCTGGATGGCGGCATGGAAGCCGCAGAACGGCATATTATGCGGTTTATTCCGAAGAATCTGGAACAGCGGGAATCGCTGGGATTCCGGGATTATAAGACGGCATTGCAGGAAGTCATTCAGAAGAATCCGGAAGAAAAAGTGGAATATGTTTTGGTGTCGGAGAGCGGTCCAGACCATGCAAAGGCATTTCAGGTGGAAGTCTGCTTAAATTCCAACGTGATTGGTGTTGGAACAGGCAGAAGCAAAAAGGCAGCTGAACAGATGGCAGCCAAAGAAGCCCTGCGGCTGATGGGCTATGAAAAATAAGGGCAACATTGCCATATTTGTTCCGCATGCAGGCTGTCCGCATCAGTGCAGTTTCTGCGACCAGCGGAAAATCAGTGCAGCACAGCAGATTCCAACCTTGGAACAGGTGCAGGAAATTTGTCGGCAGGCAATTGCACATCCACGCCGACCAAAACAATTGGAGATTGCCTTTTTTGGCGGCAGTTTTACAGCCATTCCGGAAAAAGAACAAAATGCCCTGCTGGAAGCCGTACAGCCATTTTTAGCGGCAGAGGGCGTGACAGGGATTCGGATTTCCACCCGTCCTGACTGCATAACACCAGAGATTTTGCAGCGATTGCAGCAGTTTCATGTGACTGCTATTGAACTGGGAGCACAGAGCATGCAGGATGCGGTCTTGCAAAAAAATCATCGGGGACACACAGCACAGGATGTGCGGCATGCTGCAAAGTGGATCACAGCTGCTGGCTTTTCGCTGGGACTGCAAATGATGATCGGCTTGGACGGCAGCACGCCGGAGCGGGAACGGGAAACCTTGCAGGAGTTGCTTGCCTTGCATCCGGACACCCTGCGGATTTATCCTCTGGTTGTGCTGAAAGGAACGGAATTAGCGGAACGGGTGCAGAATGGCAGTTTTGTCCTGTATGACTGGGAAACCGTTCTGGAACTCTGTGCCGATGCCCTCTGTGCGTGTCGGCAGCAGGGTGTGCGAGTCATTCGCTGCGGACTGCATGCAGAAGATACGGTGCAGTCAGAAGCCGTTGCTGGATTCTATCATCCGGCATTTCGGGAATTGGTGGAATCTCGGCTATGTTTACGGGTTCTCAAGCAGTGGATGCAGCAACATCCGCAGAAAACCATGGCAGAAGTACAGGTTGCTCCCGGCTGGAGCAGTCGGGTTGCCGGGCATCACGCTTGCAATCGGGCAGCCTGTCGGGAAGCTGGGGTTTCGTTGCGAATCATAGAAACAGCAGCCATTCCGGCAGGAATGCTGCAAATCGGAAAGGACGGATACGATGTTTTTCAAATCGCTGGAACTGCAAGGATTTAAGTCCTTTCCGGATCGGGTGAAACTGGAATTTGAACAGGGTTTGACCGCCGTGGTTGGGCCAAACGGCAGCGGGAAAAGCAATATCGGCGATGCGATTCGCTGGGTATTGGGGGAACAGTCCACGAAGCTGCTGCGTGGAAATCGCATGGAAGATGTTATTTTCTCCGGAACAAAACGCCGGAAACCGTCTGGATTTGCTGCTGTTACCATTCAGCTGGATAACCAAACCGGTCTGTTTGGGGAATCCTACGGGGAAACGATTGCCATTACCCGAAAGCTTTACCGCAGCGGAGAAAGTGTCTATCAGATTAACGGGAAAGCCGTTCGGCTGAAAGACGTGCAGGAACTGTTGATGGATACCGGTATGGGGCGAGATGGCTATGCGATTATCGGACAGGGACGCATTGCGGAAATTGTCAGTGCTCGCAGCACCGACCGCCGGGAGTTGTTTGAAGAGGCAACGGGTGTTTCTAAGTTTCGCTATAAACGGGAAGAAGCCGAGCGAAATTTACAGGCTGCACAGGAAAATTTAGTACGGTTGCAGGATATTGCAGCGACTTTAGAGGGCAGAGTCGAACCGCTCCGCCAGCAGGCAGAAGTTGCCTAGCAGATTTTGAAGCTGTCCGAACAGCAGACAAAATTAGAGCTTTCGCTCTGGATGCAGCAGCTGACTGGTTTAGATCAAGAAAAAGCCGCCCTGCGAGATACGCTCTTACAGGCACGGGGCAATGAACAGAATGCTGCACTGGATTTGAAGCAGGCAGATGCATTGCTGCAAGAACAATATCGGGAAATGCAGCAGACAACGGTTCGGATTCAGAATCTACGGGAATCGGTACAGCAGGCAGAAGAAACCGCTGCTCAGACACAGGCAGACCTTGCGGTCTGTGCGAATGAACAGCAGCACAACGAACAGCGGCTGATACAGGTTGCACAGCAGCAAAAAGATGCTGCTGCAGCGGAACAAACTGCTACAGAACAGCTGCAAACGCAGCAGGCAGCCATACAGACCTTACAGGAGCAAAAAGCCACCGCCGTCAAAGCCTGTCAGGAACAGGAGCAGTTACAGAAAGAACTTGCCAAGCAGCTGACCGCCGCAGCCGCAGCCGTGAAAGAAGCAGAAACCAAACTGCGTACCAGCTACGGCAATCAGAACCATTCCTTTGCAAGGGCAGAATCCCTTGCCGCACAAATCGAAACGATACAGGCACAGACGGTTTCGCAGACTGCACAGGCAGCCGCTTTGCAGCAGCAATTGCAGGCAGCCGCCAAAACGGAACAGCAGACGATAGACGCTGTTTCGGCAGCAGTCGAGGCGGAAACAGCGGTGCGTGTGGCGTTAGAGGCGGCACAGCAGCAACACAAAGTGCTTGCAGCCCATCTGGAACAGCAGCAAGTACAGAATGCCCAGCGGCAGATGCAGTTGCAGACCGCTCAGCAGCGGTTGCAGTTGTTGCAGGAGATGGAACACAACATGGAGGGCTATGCAGGCAGTGTCAAGGCAGTTTTGCAGGCAGAGCACGGCAAGCCACATGGTGTATATGGAACGGTTTCGCAACTGTTGACGACAGAATCTCGGTATAGTCTGGCAATTGAAACAGCTTTAGGCGGAGCGATGCAAAATATTGTTGTTGCAGATGAAACCGCAGCTAAGGACTGGATTCGCTACCTGAAAACAAAACGAGCCGGACGGGCAACCTTCCTGCCCTTGACTGCGATCAAAGAGCAGACGTTTAGAGAGTCCGCAGTTTTGCAGGAAAAAGCAGTCATCGGTTTGGCGTGCGATTTGGTGCAGTATGATGCAAAGTTTCAGAATATTGTATCCTCTTTGCTGGGACGGATTGTAATTGCAGAAAATCTGGACGATGCGACCCGACTGGCACAGCGGTATGGCTACCGTTTCCGCATCGTCACGCTAGATGGACAGGTGATTAACGCCGGCGGTTCGTTTACAGGTGGTTCTTCCCAGAAAAAAGGTGGAATCCTGACCCGAAAGAATGAACAGCTTGCCTTACAGCAGACCATTCAGCAGTTACAGGAACAGGTACAGGCAGATGCAGAGCAGTTCCGCCAGCAGAAAGCTGCCGTACAAAAGCAGCTGGAACAGGTGCAAACATTGCAAAATCAGTTGCACCACGAGCATGCAGAACAATTATTGGCGGCTGCCCGTGCGGAAACTGCAAAGAAGCAGTTCCAGCAGCTGCAACAACAGCTTTCAGAACGGCAGCAGCAACGAAAGCAGCTGTCAGAACAAGTGGCAGCGTTACAACAGCAGCACGCAACTGCAAAGGCAGAATGGGAGCGAGTACAGGCAGATTTAACCGCTTTACAGGCTCAACAGCAGGAAGCCAAACAGCAGCAGGAAACCTTGTCTGCGGAACAAGCAGCTGTTCGGGAACAGCTGACCACCCGTCAGATTGCAGCGGCAAAGCTGGAGCAGGCATATTTGAGTCAACAGCAGCAGATTGCAGAACAACAGGAGCGGTTGCAGCAATGTAAACAGCAGAAACAGCAATTGACAGAAGCAGAAACAGCTTGTCGGAAACGAGCGGTTCAATTGCAGCAGCAGGAACAGGAACTGCAAACCAAGCTGACGACCTGTCGGGAACAGATGACCCAACACCGCAAGACCATTGAACAGCTGCAACGGATTCACGCAGAACAGGAACAGCGGATTCGTCAGCAGCAAGAGGGCATTCGGGAATTGAGTGCTGCACGGGAACGGGCAGCGGCAGAAGTTGCCCAGCTGGAAACAAAACAACATACATTAGAACAGCAGCGTGACCGGATTGTGCAGCAGATGCGAGAACAATATGATGTGACGTTATCGGAAGCCAACCAGCTGGCAGAGCCGATTTCCAATGAATTGCTTGCCAAGCAGCAGCTGGAAACGCTCCGCCGACAGATTCGGTCGTTGGGGCATGTCAATGTGTCTGCGATTGAAGAGTATCAGGAAGTTTTCAAGCAGTGGGAATTTTTATCCGCACAGTTGCAGGATGCGACACAGGCAAAACAGGAACTGGAAACGCTGATTGTACAGCTGACCGCAGAAATGCAGCGAATCTTTACAGAACGGTTTGCCGGGATCAATCAGGCATTTCAGGAGATTTTCCGAGAACTATTTGACGGTGGCGAAGCATCGCTGTCCTTGTCTGACCCAGACGATGTGTTGCATTCCGGCATTGAAATTCAGGTTGCACCGCCCGGAAAAGTGATTAAAAATCTGATTGCTCTCTCCGGCGGGGAACAGTCGTTCGTTGCCATTGCGATTTATTTCGCCATTTTGCGGCAGCGTCCAACGCCGTTTTGTATTATGGATGAAATTGATGCGGCACTGGATGAGGGCAATGTACGGCGGTATGTGCAGTATTTGCAGCGGTTTCGGGATACGACGCAGTTTATTTTGATTACCCATCGACGGATGGCAATGGAAGCGGCAGATGCTCTATATGGTGTGACCATGCAGGAAGATGGCATTTCTCGTTTGCTGCATATGGAACAGGTACAAGAAGCGGAAGCATAAAAACCAGAAGAAAGGGTGTTGAACATGGGCTTTTTTGGAAGAAAGAAGGACAAAGAAAAAGAGAAAGAAAAGAAAGGCGGTCTGTTCGGCTGGATGAAGCGGAAACAGGCAGACGAGCCGGAACGAGAAGAACAGATTGTGGAACCAGAACCGGAAACAGATACCGATGACGTTGCAGCCCAGATGCTGGCAGAGCGAGAGGCAGCCCGTCAGGCAGAAACAGAACAGTGGCGAGAAGAAGCAGAAGCAGAAATTGCAGCTGACCAAGCGGAAGCAGCTGCACTTGCTGCAAAGGCAGCACAGGACGAGTTGCTGACAGAAGAGGAAGATTCTGAAGCGGATGCGGAGGACGAAGACGACGAAGAGCCGATTGCTGTAACATTCCAGCCGGAAGAAGCTGAGTCAGAAGCAGAAGAAGCCGAACCGGAAACGGTAAAAGTTGAGCCGGAAACCGTAGAATCTGAGCCGGAAGCAGTTGCAGAGCCGGAAACGGTAGAAACTGAACCGGAAGCAGTTGCAGAACCGGAAACGGTAGAAGCTGAACCGGAAGCAGTTGCAGAGCCGGAAACCGTGGAAACTGAACCGGAAGAAATTGCAGAACCGGAAACAGAAGAATCTGAATCGGAAGAAGTTGCAGAACCGGAAACCGTAGAACCTGAGCCGGAAGAAGTTGCAGAGCCGGAAACAGTAGAAACCGAACCGGAAGAAGTTGCAGAACCGGAAACAGAAGAAGTTGAGCCGGAAGAAGTCGCAGAACCGGAAACAGAAGAATCTGAATCGGAAGAACTCGACGAAACAGAAGCAGAAGCATCCGAACCAGAAGAACCCCAAGAACCAGAAAAGAAGAAGAAAAAGGGATTCTTTGAAAAGATTCGGGATGGCCTGCGGAAAACCAAGGATTCTGTCATTGCAAAAATGCAGTTGGTTTTGAATGCCTTTACCAAGATTGATGAAGACTTATTCGACCAGCTGGAAGAAACCATGATTATGGGCGATATGGGGGCAGAAACCTCGATTGAAATCTGTGACCAGCTCCGCAAGCGAGTGAAAGAACGTGGTATCACTGACCCGAAACAAATTATGGGACTGATTCAGGAAATCATCGGTGAAATGCTGGGTGAAGACCAGACGTTACAGTTACAGACCAAGCCGTCTGTGATTATGGTCATCGGTGTCAATGGTGCTGGGAAAACAACCACCATCGGCAAGTTGTGTCATCAGCTGAAAGAGGACGGCAAGAAAGTTATCGTTGCTGCAGCCGATACTTTCCGGGCGGCTGCCATCGACCAATTGGAAGTCTGGACAGACCGTGCAGGTGTTGAACTGGTGAAACATGCAGAGGGTTCTGACCCGGCAGCAGTTGTCTATGATGCCATCGAAGCAGCAAAGGCAAGAAATTGTGATGTTCTGATTTGTGACACTGCCGGACGGCTGCACAATAAGAAAAATCTGATGCAGGAACTTGCAAAAATCAACCGCATCATTGAAAACAAAGCAGCTGGCTGTGATAAGGAAATCCTGCTGGTGCTGGATGCAACCACCGGACAGAATGCCGTGAATCAGGCACGGTTGTTCAAAGAAGTTGCAGACATTACCGGAATCGTTCTGACGAAACTGGATGGCACTGCCAAGGGCGGTATTATTGTTTCCATCAAGAATGAACTGGAAATCCCGGTCAAGTTAATTGGAGTCGGCGAAAAGATTGACGACTTGCAGCCATTCCATGCGAGAGATTTTGTCAACGCCCTGTTTGAAACGGAGGAACGAAAGTAATGCAGAAAGAAACTTTGATTCTTGCATCCAACAACGCTGGAAAACTGCGGGAGATGCGGGAAATTTTAGAGCCATTCGGGCTGGAAGTCCGTTCACAGAAAGAAGCTGGTTTTACCGCAGAAGTTGCGGAAACGGGCACGACCTTTCAGGAAAACGCCATCATAAAGGCGAAGGCTGTGCAGGAAGCCTTGCACTGTGCCGTGCTGGCGGATGACAGCGGATTGATGATTGATGCACTGGATGGTGCACCGGGTGTTTATTCCCATCGCTTTGCCGGAGAGCAGGCAACCGATGAAGACCGCTGCAATCTCGTATTGGAGAAGTTGCAGGGTGTTCCGACTGAACAGCGAACCGCTCGGTTTGTCTGTGCGATTTGTTACCTTACCGCAGACGGCGAACAGCATTGTTTTGCGGGCGTTTGCGAGGGCATCATTGGAACAGAGCCGAAGGGCGAAAATGGGTTCGGTTATGACCCGGTATTTGTCGTTGGGAACAAGACAATGGCAGAGATGACAGAAGCAGAAAAGAATGCAATTAGCCATCGTGGGAAAGCGTTGGCAGCCTTACAGGCATATTTGAAAGGAGAATAAATTTATGTTGACCAGTAAACAGCGTGCAACCCTGCGGGGGATTGCCAGCAGCTATGAAACCATCTTGCAGGTGGGAAAGAACGGCATTGGGGAAACTTTGATTCAGCAGGTTTCCGATGCTCTGCGGAAACGGGAACTGATTAAACTGCACGTTCTGGAAAATTCAGAACTGAGTGCCAGAGAAGCAGCTGAACAGCTGGCAGAAGCAACAGAATCCGAAGTGGTACAGGTGATTGGCAGCCGCTTTGTGCTCTATAAGCGGAATCCAAAAAAGCCGGTTATTGATTTGAAGTAATGCGGCGGATTGGAATCTTTGGCGGCAGTTTTAACCCGATTCACAATGGACACTTGCACCTTGCCAAGACTGCAATGGAACAATTCTCGCTCGATCATGTGTTATTCATGCCGACTTATATTTCTCCATTTAAACAGAATGCAGCGGATGTTGCGGACAGTATGCACCGGCTGGCAATGTGCCGGCTGGCAATTGCTCCATATCCCTGTTTTTCTGTGAGCGATTACGAATTGCAGCAGAAAACTGTCAGCTATACGATTCACACGATTTCCGCCTTGCGGCAGGAATGGACAGATGTGGAACTGGTTTTGCTGATGGGAAGTGATATGCTGCTGCAATTTCAAAACTGGTATCGCTGGCAGGAGCTGTTGACCATGACAGAACTGGGTGTGATTGCACGGGAAACAGATGACCGAGTAGTACTGGAGCAGGCAGCACAGGAACTTTCGGCATATGGTACGATTCAGCTTTGCTGTGACCGGGTTCTTCCGATATCGTCTACAAAAATTCGGGAAATGCTGAAAAAAAATCAGGATTGTACTTGCTATTTACCGGAAAACGTAGTAAAATATATTGTATTCCATCAGTTGTATCAGCGGACGGAAGAGAAAGAAAACGGCAAAAGAAAGCAAGGGAATTTCGATGGCAAAAGAATCTGTGATTGAAAAGATGAAACATAAAATGCAGCCACCGCCGCCGAAAGAAGTTTCGATTTCAGAGGCGACCGAATCCATGCGGAAAGTGCTGGAAAAACAGGTCAGTGAAGAAACGATGCGAAAAGAGCGGTATGAACACTCTGTGCGGGTTGCAGCAGAATGCAAGCGGCTGGCACAAATTTACCATGTCAATGAAGATTTGGCAGAGTTTGCCGGCATGGTGCACGACATCTGCAAGGACATGAAAGCGGACGACCAGAAAGCATTGATGGAAGCTGGAAAGGACGACCTGGACATCACGGAAGAAGAATGGAACACCAAAAAGCTCTGGCACGGCATTGCGGGTGCACAGCTGATGCGGCAGAAATACTGCATGAACAATCAGCATGTATTGGATGCCATCCGGTATCATACGGTTGCAAGAAAAGGCATGACGCCATTGGAGCAGATTGTCTATCTGGCAGATATGACAGAGGCAGGACGGAACTTTATTGATGTTCATACATTGCGGGCAGCCGTCAATCAAAATTTGAATCTCGGCATGTACTACGCCCTGAAAATTTCGATTGCAAACGTATTGGATAAAGGCGGCTTGCTGCCTCGTCATACGATTGAAGCTTACAATCAGTATGTGCAGATTGTGGCAGGAATGAAGGATTGAGCAGGAAGAGAAAGGGGTTTCCAGAGATGGCGAAAAAACGGCAGACGAAGAAAAGCCAGAAAAATACCAAGAAGAAAGATTTGTTTGTTATGATCGGTTCGATTGCCCTGACCGTTGTGTTAGTGGTAACGATGATTTTAAATGCACCGATTATTGATTACCGGACAATTACGAACGGAACGATGAGTACCCGGCAGATTTCGATTATGAAGTATTTTAAGGTCTGGCAGCCGTTGGTACAGAAAGAAGGAACACTCCAGAAACCGGTCAATACGGATGCCTCTGCTCTGAATCTGAAAGAAGATACAGATGATGCAGACCCAAAAGATGACGGGCTGGATTTGGATCAGATTGTCGAAGGACAATATACCGTGCTCTTTATGGGAATGGATGAGAGCGGAAAACTGGCGGATGTCAACTGGATTTTTCAGTTTGACATTTTTGCAGGAACGATGAATGTCCTGCAAATTCCGAGAGATTGCTATATGCCAGCGTATGCGAACACCTCTACCAATAAGTTCAACAGCATCTATGGAACAGGGCAGGATGAAACGGTCACACCGATTCAGCGTGCAGTCAATGCCATTCAGGAGAGTTTCGGCTTGGTGATTGACTGTTATGTCAAGCTGAGCTGTACGGATATTGCAAACATTGTGGATTCCATCGGCGGTATTCCGATTGACCTGCCGGAAGAAATCATGTATGAAGCAGATAAAGTTCTGAAACCCGGAAAGCAGACGCTGAACGGACAGCAGGCAGAATGGTTTGTTCGATTCCGTCGGGAATACGATGAGGGCGATATTGGACGTGTAAAGGCACAGCGAATTTTCTTGGCAGCAGCCATGCAGAAATTGTTGGATATGAGCCAGACGGAATTGATGTCGGCGATGCAGAAAATCTATAAGAATGAATGGATTGCAACGGATTTATCGCTGGAACAAATCAGCATGCTGGCAGATTTTGCCGCAAAGCGATTGACCATGGACGGCGTAAATGTCTATATGGTTCCGGGCGAGGGCATCATGTACGAGGGGCAGGCAGTTTATTCGATTCATAAGACCGAAGCGATTGACCTCATCAACGAATATTTCCGCCCGTATCAGAACGAAATGTATTATGATGAGAGTACCATTGTGGAACTGGTTGATGAGAGCAATTATATTGACACCTATTCGGATACAGAAGAAAATCTGGGCGACATCCACAACGGAGATACTGAGGATGGAAAACAGAATATTTACAGCAATGGAAACTAAAGAAAACCACCATCAACACGAAAGGATTATCATTTCATGGAGCAGAAAGCAGTATTAGAAGCAATTGTAAAAGCATTGGACAGCAAGCGTGCCGAAGATATTCAGGTCATCGGTGTGAAGAATCTGACGATTTTAGGCGATTACTTTGTCATTGCCAACGGTACGAGTACCACGCACACCAAAACGCTGGCAGACGAAGTAGAATACCAGATGACAAAGCTGGGCATCGAACCGCTGCACCGGGAGGGCAGAGGAAACGGCTCAAACTGGATTGTATTGGATTATAATGATATTATTATCCATGTGTTCTATAAGGAAACCAGAGCATTCTACCAGCTGGAACGGCTTTGGGCAGACGGCGAAAAGATGGATGTAACTGCATGGTTAAAGGAAGACTAATGCGGTAAAAAAGGAGGCATTTTCTATGGAAAACGGAAAGAAAATGATTACAGTTGTTGGAGCATACATGATTTTAAAGGGCATTTTGAATCTGATTTTGGGATTCAGTGCCAGCAATGTGGTTTCCCTGCTGTTTGCAGCAGTTTTGATTTTTGCAATGCTGAAACGGATTCCATATAGCCAGTATGTAACAGCCATTTTTCTGGCACTGATTTTCTTGGTCAACTTGCCGGCGAACCTGTCGAATTTGGGCTCGAACTGGATTTATCTGGTGGAAGGCTTGCTGGATGTCGGTGCAGCTGCCATTTTGGCATTCCATAAAGATGTAAAAGATTATTTTGCAGGTTAATGCAAACCAATCTCATGAAAAAACAAGAAAGAGGATGAAGCAACTATGAGCAAATATGACTTTACTGCCATTGAAGCAAAGTGGCAGCGGTATTGGGCGGAGCATGACACGTTCCACGCAGAGGATGATTATACAAAACCGAAGTTCTATGCACTGGTCGAATTCCCGTACCCATCCGGTCAGGGTCTGCACATCGGACACCCAAGACCGTATACCGCAATGGATGTCGTTTCCAGAAAGCGGAGAATGGAAGGCTATAATGTTCTGTTCCCGATGGGCTGGGATGCATTTGGTCTGCCGACCGAAAACTATGCCATCAAGCATAAGATTCATCCGGCAATCGTAACCGCAAACAATGTTGCAAGATTTAAGTCGCAGTTGCAGGCACTGGGTATGTCCTTTGACTGGGATCGGGAAATCAACACCACTGACCCGAATTATTTCCATTGGACACAGTGGATTTTCTTGCAGATGTTCAAGAAAGGTCTGGCATACAAGAAAGAAACAGCGGTCAACTGGTGTACTTCCTGTAAGGTCGTTCTGGCAAATGAAGAAGTTGTTGGCGGCGTTTGCGAACGCTGCGGCGGCGAAGTTGTACAGAAAGTAAAATCTCAGTGGATGCTGAAGATTACAGAATATGCACAGCGGTTGCTGGATGATTTGGATGAAGTGGATTATCTGGAAAAGATTAAGACCGCACAGCGGAACTGGATTGGACGTTCTACCGGTGCAGAAGTAGACTTCCAGACCACTGCTGGTGATACCCTGAAAATCTATACCACTCGTCCGGATACCCTGTTTGGTGCAACTTATATGGTTATTTCTCCGGAACATCCGCTGATTGAAAAGTGGGCAGACAAGCTGGAAAATATGGATGAAATCCGTGCATATCAGGAAAAGGCAGCTAGAAAATCCGACTTTGAACGGACAGAAATGGCAAAGGAAAAGACGGGTGTTTGCCTGAAGGGTGTTCGTGGTATCAACCCAGTCAATGACAAGGAAATCCCGATTTTCGTTTCGGACTATGTTTTGATGAGCTACGGAACGGGTGCAATTATGGCAGTTCCGGCACACGATACCCGTGACTATGAATTTGCAAAGGTGTTCGACCTGCCGATTATCGAAGTAGTCAAGGGCGGCGATGTCACCAAGGAAGCCTTCACCGATTGTGCAACAGGTACAATGGTCAACAGCGGTTTCCTCGATGGTATGTCTGTGGAAGATGCAAAGGTAAAGATTAAGGGCTGGCTGGAAGCAACTGGCAAGGGCAAGTCCAAGGTCAACTATAAGCTGCGTGACTGGGTATTCTCTCGGCAGCGGTATTGGGGCGAACCGATTCCGGTTGTTTACTGCGACAAGTGTGGCTGGGTTGGATTGCCGGAAAGCGAACTGCCGCTGACATTGCCGGATGTAGAAAGTTATATGCCGACAGATACCGGTGAAAGCCCGCTGTCCACACTGGAAAGCTTTATCAATACCACTTGCCCGAAGTGCGGTGGCCCTGCAAAGCGGGAAACCGATACCATGCCGCAGTGGGCAGGTTCGAGCTGGTATTATCTGCGTTACTGCGACCCGAAGAACCCGAACGGCATTGCCTCCAAGGAAGCACTGAATTACTGGATGCCGGTTGACTGGTACAACGGCGGTATGGAACACACCACTTTGCACCTGCTGTATTCTCGGTTCTGGCATAAGTTCCTGTATGATATTGGCGTTGTCAATACCAAAGAACCGTACAAGCGGAGAACTTCTCACGGTATGATTTTGGGCGAAGACCCAGACCATCTGGGCAAGTTCACCAAGATGTCCAAGTCCAAGGGCAATGTCATCAATCCGGACGATGTCATCAAGGAATACGGTGCAGATACGCTGCGTCTGTATGAAATGTTTGTCGGTGACTTTGAAAAGGCTGCTCCGTGGAGCACCTCCAGCATTCGTGGATGCAAGCGGTTCTTAGACCGTATCTGGGCATTGCAGGATAACCTGATTGACGGCGATACCTATCGGGAACAACTGGTACGGAAGATGCACCAGACCATTCAGAAGGTTTCCAACGACATCGAAACCCTGAAGTTCAATACTGCCATTGCTGCTATGATGGAACTGTTGAACGAAATCACTGCAACTGGTTCGATTAACAAGGCAGAATTCCGGACACTGTTGATTCTGTTGAATCCGTTCGCTCCGCATATTACAGAAGAACTGTATGAAACTTACTGTGGTGGAATCCTGCACGAACAGAGCTGGCCGACTTATGACGAAGCACTCTGCAAGGAAGACACTATTGAAATCGTTGTACAGATTAATGGTAAGGTACGCTGCAAGATGAATATTGCAGTGGGTGCAGAAAAGGATGCTGTTCTGGAACAGGCTCTGGCAGAACCGAAGATTGCAGAAGCTGTTGCTGGAAAGCAGCTGGTGAAGCAGATATATGTACCAAATAAACTGGTTAATTTTGTTGCAAAATAACCAAAATTAAAAAAACTTCCGATAAGGCTTGACAAACCATTTTCTGTGTGTTATAATAAAACATATTTGAAATGCCGAACAGAAAACTGCGGATTTTTCGTGTGTTTCTGGATGGCTGCCATGCCGGAAACGGTGTGATAAAAACCAAGTTGATTGCTAAGGACAGATTGATGTAGTATCCCGAAGTTCCGATGTCGGGACCATCGGTGGTATAGGTCAGAAGCAGGGGAAACTTTGCGGATGATCAGCCTCTGCCGTGGCGGCAAAGGGAGGGAAATGTAAGTGGCAGAAGTTCGTGTTGGCAAAAATGAATCTCTGGATACCGCACTGAAGCGGTTTAAGAGATCTTGTGCTAAGGACGGCGTAATTGCTGAGGTTCGGAAAAGAGAACATTACGAAAAGCCTTCAGTAAAGCGTAAGAAGAAGTCTGAAGCTGCTCGTAAGCGGAAATATTAATTTTTGACGCAAACAGCACAGCGGACACACTTGAAAAAGTGTGTCCGTTTTTTTGTAAAACAAAACCGATTCGACTGTTTTTGACACGTTCAGAGGCAGGGATGCGGTATGATAAAAGCAGAACAACAAGAAAGGAGCGAAGCGATTGATGTTTCGGATAACAGCAGCACTGCGTTCCGTGTGCGATATTACCCCAACAATGTTGCAGCATTTCGGAATTCGAGGATTGCTGCTGGATTTGGATAATACCCTGACCACCCACGACAACCCCCGTCCGGCGGAAGGCGTGCTGGATTGGATTGCGGTCATGAAAGAAAATGGCATTGCGATGTGTATTGTATCCAACAACCATCCGCCCAGAGTCAAACCGTTTGCAGATTTATTGGGGCTGCCTTTTGTCTGCGAAGGAAAGAAACCGCTTTCAAAGGGGTTTCGGGAGGCGAGAGCCGTTATGGGACTTCCATGGAAAGAACTGGCAGTGGTTGGCGACCAGATTTTTACGGATGTGCTGGGAGCAAATCTTAAACGGTTAAAATGTATTTTTGTCTTTCCGATTGCACACGAGCAAACTCGGTTTTTCCGGTTTAAACGGCGAATGGAAGTCCCATTCCTTCCCCGTGAAATTTATCAAGAAGAGAAAGGAACACAATCATGAAAAATGTACTGGTTATCCATGGGCCAAACCTGAATTTATTGGGAGAACGTGACCCGGCTTTTTATGGAAATGTGACATTCGACAAGCTGAATGAAATGATTTTAGAGCGGGCAGAAGCACTGGGTCTGCACTGCGAAATTTTCCAGTCGAACCACGAAGGTGCAATTATTGACAAGCTGCAAGCCGCAAGAAAAACAATGGACGGCGTAGTCATCAATGCTGGAGCATATACGCATTATAGCTATGCGATTCATGATGCGATTGCAGATATGCAACTGCCGTGTGTCGAAGTACACATTAGCAATATTCAGGCAAGAGATGCATTTCGGTCGAAGTCGGTCATTGCACCGGTCTGCACCGGAACGATTGCCGGCTTTGGCATTAACAGCTATTTTCTGGCATTGCAGGCATTGGCAATGCTTTAATTATGGATGATAGAATTGCTTAGAAAGGGGCTTTTGACGATGACTCGGATTGAACAATTGATGCAGCGGCTGCCAGAGGGCATTGACTGTGCGTGGATTTCCGCAGATGTCAACCGCCGATATTTTACCGGAATGGCATCTTCTGCCGGAAATGTGATTTGCTTTCGGGATGGAGCATACTTGCTGATTGACTTTCGGTATATTGAAAAAGCAAGAGCGTGTGTCAAAGATTGTCAGGTAATAGAACTGGAAAATCTGTCGGTACAGGTGGAAAATCTGTTGCAGCAGCACCACGCAACGACCATTGCAGTGGAATCCGCAGAAATGACCTTGCAGCAGTTTTCCAACCTGCAAAAGCGGTTTTCTCATCAGTATACTTGGGATACCAGCAATGTGCTGAGCGATGCGATTAAAGAATGCCGGATGGTAAAAACACCGGATGAAATCGAACAGATTCAGGCAGCCCAGCGAATTGCAGAAGCTGCCTTGCAGAATGTAATAGACTGGCTGCATGTAGGCGTAACAGAACGGGAAATTCAGAGAAAATTAGATTTCACGATGTTGGAACTGGGAGCAGAAGCAATGTCGTTCCCGACCATTGCTCTGACGGGTGCAAGAACTTCCATGCCGCATGGTGTGCCATCGGATGCAGCCGTACAGGCAGGGGACTTTGTGCTGATGGATTTTGGTGCAATGGTGAACGGCTATCACAGCGATATGACCCGAACGGTCTGCGTTGGAACACCAACCGAAAAGATGAAGAGCGTCTATGAAGTTGTTCAGAAGGCACAGGCAGCTGCTCTGCAGGCGGCTCGTGCTGGCATTACCGGAAAAGCATTGGATGCGATTGCAAGAGATATCATTACAGCGGCTGGCTATGGCAAGCAGTTCGGGCATTCGCTGGGGCATGGCGTTGGAATGGACATCCACGAATATCCAAACGCTGCACCGTCTTCTCATGTATCATTAGAACCGGGAAATGTGGTTACTATAGAGCCAGGCATTTACCTGCCGGGAGAATTTGGCGTGCGGATTGAAGATTTCGTCGTCATCACAGAAACAGGCTGCCGGAATTTGACCGCAGTCACACCGGATTTGATTTGTATTCCAGCAAAATAAGCAAGAATTTCCTTTTTGTTCTGTTGGTTTGCTGGCAAGTGCAGCTGGTAAAGAAATTGATCGGGAAACCTTGTGAAATGATTGCTTTGCAGGTGAAAACAAGCCTTGACAGATTGCATGATTCTGTGCTATTATAAAGCTATCTTCTATGGATTGTGATAGATAGAAGAACATTTTGAAAACATGCAACATTCAGAAAGGATGAAGTGATACCATGAATCCATCTTATAAACGTCGTTTGTGCGGCATTTTGGCAGCTGCTTGCATGCTGACAGCAGCAACTGTTCCGGCAGTTTCACCGGTTTTCTCACAGGTTTCCTTGTCTGTAGCAGCAGCAGAGGAAACGGATTTTTATAAGGGCTTGAAATATTTGAAATACAGCGATTATGCAGAAGTCATTGACTGCGACCAGACCCGTACGACCATTAAAATTCCGTCTTCCATTGGTGGTTTGCCAGTGCGAGTGATTGCAGAGCGTGCTTTTTATGGTTGCAAGAGTCTGGAAACGGTAACGGGTGGCGGAAATGTGCAGGTAATTGCCCCAAACGCCTTTTCTTCCTGTACCGCTCTAACCAGCATTGGAGCGATGGATTCTTTGCAGTCTATCGGAAGTTCTGCCTTTTCGGATTGTGTTTCCCTGAGCAATATCCCATCTTCGCAATCTCTAAAGAGTATCGGCGACCTTGCCTTTTTCAACTGTGTATCGTTGCAGAGCGTTGCCATTCCAGCAACCCTGACAACACTGGGAGAAAATGTATTTGGAGATTGCATCAGCTTGCAGACGTTTGCGGTTGAAAATGGAAACTCTGCATTTTCTGTTGAAAATGATGTGTTGATGAATGCCGAAAAGACAACGCTGTTCTGCTATCCGCCTGCAAAAACGGGAACAACCTATTCTGTACCAAATACGGTTACAGAAATCGCACCGTATGCGTTTGCTTCTGCTGCGGATTTGACAGATGTAACGCTGCCAACGGGCTTGCAGACCATTGGAGCGTGGGCATTTTCTCAGACGAAACTTACTTCCATTACCATTCCAAATACGGTAACAACCATTGGAAGCTATGCATTCTGTAATGCGGCATCTTTGAAGCAAGTACAGTTGCCGAACAGCTTGCAGGAATTGCAGGCGGCTGCATTCTGGGGCTGTTCGTCTTTGGAGCAGGTGACTTTGCCGAACACCTTGCAGGAAATTCCGATTTATGCATTTTATGGTTGTACCGGTTTGCAGAAACTGACGATTCCATCCAGCGTGCAGACCATCGCTAGCGAAGCCTTTCAGGGAATGTTTCAAAAAATCACCGTTGCCTGCTATCAGAATTCTTATGCAGAAACCTATTTCCAGAAAATTATTTCAAGCGATAACTCCCAAGGACGGGAATCCCGCTATACCCTGCAAACTATGGAAACACCGACCATTTTAAAGGGTGATGCAAATCAGGATGGGGAAGTCAATGTTGAGGATGCGGTTTTTGTTTTGCAGTATTATGCAAAGAAAGCGGCTGGTAATCCGGTTTCTGTGACAGAAGCCGTTTATCAGGCGATGAATGTCGATGACAGCGATGATCAGATTGATGTTTCTGATGCTGTAAAAATTCTGACGTACTATGCAAAGAAGGCTGCTGGGCAAAATCCAGACTGGAATTTTTAATCGGATTGAAAAAAATTTATGGAAAAGGCTTGCAAAACGCCGAAATCTGTAGTATAATAAAATATATACCTGTGCTTTCTGTCCAGAGGACAGCGGCAACAGAACAGGAGATAGAAACAAACAATCACGGAGGTTTAATTTTATGATTTCAGCAGGCGATTTCAGAAACGGTGTCACCTTTGAACTGGACGGCAACGTTGTACAGGTTATTGAATTCCAGCACGTAAAGCCGGGTAAGGGTGCTGCATTCGTTCGTACCAAGTATAAGAATGTCATCACTGGTGCAGTGGTAGAACGTTCTTTCAACCCGACTGATAAGTATCCGACCGCTTACATTGAACGGAAGGACATGCAGTATCTGTATGAAGATGGCGGTCTGTATTACTTCATGGACATGGAAACCTACGAACAGCTGCCGATTGATGGCAAGAAGCTGGGCGATGCATTCCGGTTCGTAAAGGAAAATATGGAAGTTAAGGTTCTGTCCTATAAGGGCAACGTATTCGGTGTAGAACCGCCGTTCTTCGTAGAACTCGAAGTAACCGAAACTGATCCGGGCTTCAAGGGCGATACTGCAACCAACGCAACCAAGCCGGCAACACTGGAAACTGGTGCAGAAATCAAAGTTCCGCTGTTTATCAACACTGGCGACAAGATTCGGATCGACACCAGAACCGGCGAATATATGGAACGTGCATAAGAATCGAGCTCGATTCTTGGCATAGATACAGGTACATGGTATCTGTGAAAAAACAGTCTGTTTCAGCAATGGACAAAAGAAAAGAAAGAGGGCGGAGCATATGAATTTGAGTGACAAGATGTCTTATCTGAAGGGCTTAGTAGACGGCATGGAACTGGACTTGACCACAAAAGAAGGCAAAGTTTTGGGTCAGCTGCTGGACGTGCTTCAGGAAACGGTTTTGTATGTAACGGATTTACAGGATCAGGTAGATGAACTGACAGAACTCTGCGAATCTCTGGACGAAGACCTCGGCGACGTGGAAGATGCAGTCTTTGGCGACGAAGAGGATGACGAAGACGAAGCAGACGAGTTTGAAGACGATGACGACGATTATGATGACGACGACGATGATATGTATGAAGCAGTATGTCCGAATTGTCAAAATACGATTGTATTGTCAGATTCTGTTCTGGATGAAGGCACGATGCATTGTCCGTGCTGCAACGAATTGCTGGAATTTGATTACAGCGATTTGACCATGGATGATTTGGAACACAAAGAAGAGGATGCAGAAGATGCAGAATCGGAAACAGAACCAGAAGCATAAATGACATCCATTGGAATCTGCACAGAAAACATGTAAGAAAAAATAAGCTGACAGATTGTTGTCGGCTTATTTTTTTAGAGTGAAATATCACAAAGTTGACAACCGCATCTTTTCCAATGAGGCAGCGATTTGCCCAGTTACTGCTTAAGATATTTTAAAAATTAGAGAAAATTGTACAAAAAATCGTATGGAAAATGGGTTGTATTTTCAAAAATTGCGTGGTATAATAAAATTACGATTATTTTTATGAAAGAGAGGGAAAATTGTGTTTCCAATCATCGAAAAAACCGTGTTGAATCCATCGGTTGTTAAAATCAAGCTGGATGCACCACTGATTGCAAAAAAAGTATTACCGGGGCAGTTTATCATTTTCCGGATTGACGAGTACGGAGAACGTGTTCCGCTGACGGTTGCCGATTATGACCGGGAAGCCGGAACGATTACGCTGATTTTCCAGATTGTCGGTCATACGACCGAACGGCTCGCTGCTCTGAACGCTGGCGATTCCATTCTGGACTTGGTAGGACCTTTGGGTGTGGCAACCGAAATTCCAGAGGGCGTAGAATCTGTTTGTGTTGTTGGCGGCGGCGTTGGATGTGCAATTGCGTATCCGCAGGCAAAGCAGCTGTTCCACATGGGCAAAAAGGTAGATGTCATTGCTGGTTTCCGGAGCAAGGATATTGTCATTCTGGAAGACGAATTCCGGCAGTGCAGTGACAACCTGTTCCTCTGTACCGATGACGGCACATATGGACAGAAAGGTTTTGTTACCAACGTGTTGCAAGAACAGATTGATGCCGGAAAGAAATATGATATGGTCATTGCGATTGGTCCAATCCCGATGATGAAATTTGTTTCTAAGGTAACTGAACCGTATGCAATCCCGACAATCGTTTCCCTGAATCCAATCATGGTAGACGGTACAGGAATGTGCGGCGGATGTCGTGTCACCGTAGATGGTCAAATTCGGTATGCCTGTGTGGATGGTCCGGACTTTGACGGTCATAAGGTAGACTATGACGAATTGATGCGGCGTGGCGGAACGTATCGGGAACAAGAACACGCATGTAGAATGATGAATGCGGAAGTAAAATAAGGAAAGGAGTATCGTTTCCGATTGGAAGCGATGAAAAACGCAATGGCAAAACCAAATATGGCATTGGAAAAAGTGCCGATGCCGGAACGAGATCCAAAAGAACGGGCAACTTGTTTTGAAGAAGTTGCAACAGGATATACGCCAGAAATGGCAATGGAAGAAGCAACTCGCTGTCTGAACTGCAAGGCAAAGCCTTGTGTTGCAGGATGTCCGGTTGGCGTTCGTATCCCAGAATTTATTCAGCAGATGGCAGCTGGAAATTTCTTAGAAGCTTATCAGATTATCACCTCCACCAACAGCCTGCCGGCAGTCTGCGGAAGAGTCTGTCCGCAGGAATCACAGTGTGAGGGCAAGTGTGTCCGTGGCAAGAAGGGTCAGCCGGTCGGAATCGGTCGTCTGGAACGGTTTGCCGCAGACTATGCGAGAGAACACGGAAACTTGCAGGCAAAACCCGTTGCACCAAACGGGCACAAGGTTGCTGTTGTTGGCGGCGGCCCTGCTGGTCTGACCTGTGCTGGCGATTTGGCACGGCTGGGCTATCAGGTAACCATTTTTGAAGCATTTCAGGTTGCTGGCGGTGTTCTGATGTACGGCATTCCGGAATTCCGTCTGCCGAAGAGTATCGTACAGAAAGAAGTAAAAACACTGGAAGAACTGGGCGTTGAAATTCGTCCAAATATGGTAATTGGCAAGATTCTCTCCATTGATGAACTGATGGAAGACGGCTATGAAGCAGTATTTGTTGGTTCTGGTGCAGGTCTGCCACGGTTTATGGGCATTCCGGGCGAATCGCTGGTTGGTGTTTGCTCTGCAAACGAATATTTGACCCGAATCAACCTGATGAAGGGCTATCGGGAAGAATATGATACACCAGTGATAAAGTCCAAGGCAGTTGCAGTCGTTGGCGGCGGAAACGTTGCAATGGATGCTGCAAGAAGTGCATTGCGGATGGGTGCAGAACATGTTTATATTGTTTACCGCCGTTCCGAGGCAGAAATGCCGGCAAGAAAAGAAGAAGTACACCATGCAAAGGAAGAGGGCGTAGAATTCCTGAACCTGAACAATCCGGTAGAAATTCTGGGCGATGAAAAGACTGGCAGAGTCAACGGCATGAAGTGCATCAAGATGGAACTGGGCGAACCGGACGAAAGCGGCAGACGGCGGCCAGTTGCCATTCCGGGCAGTGAATATGTGCTGGATGTAGATACCGTTATCATGTCCATTGGTACTTCTCCGAATCCGCTGATTCGGACAACCACAGCTGGATTGGAAGCCAACAAGCGGGGCTGTCTGATTGTCAACGAAGATACCATGCAGACTACCAAGGATGGCGTGTATGCAGGCGGTGACGCAGTGACCGGTGCAGCAACGGTGATTCTGGCAATGGGAGCTGGTAAAAAAGCAGCAGCATCCATTGACGAATATATCAAAGCGAAGGCGTAAGCCGGAAAGGAACACAGCATGAGAAAAAGAATGGCAAAATACGGATTGGCAGTCAGTGTAGCAGCATTGACAGGAGCTTTGAGCATGATGCCTGCCGCTGCATCCAGCGGCAGCAGCAGTTCCTCCTCTACTGGAAGCGGTGGAATGATTGGCTCTCTGATTATGATGGTATTGCTGTTTGCGGTCATGTATTTTATCCTGATTCGTCCGCAGAAGAAGAAGGAAAAGGAACAGCAGGCGATGCAGCGTGCCGTACGGGTTGGCGATGAAATCGTTACCATCGGCGGAATTGTTGGTCTGGTAACCCGTGTGGAAGACGATACCATTCAGATTGAAACGGGTGGCGACCGTCACAAGATGCGGATTAAGACTTGGGCAATTCAGGAAAACATCACCGTCAAGGAAGACAACGAACGGGCAAAGGCTGCTGCGGCAGAAGAAGCCAAGGCAAAGAAAGAATCCAAGAAAAAGAAGAAGGACGACGAAGAAAGCGTTCTGAAAGACTAAGGATTTTTCAGGTACATGAAGAAAAAGGCGGCAAATCAGAAATTGGTGAGCCGCTTTTTTCGTCAAAAGGAGGATGTATATGAAGTTTTTGAAAAAGGGATTAGCAGTTCTATTTGCTTGTACATTTGTTTCTGTACCGCTTTATCATCCTGTGAAAGCAGATGCTGTTAGCATGGATGATATGGGCGATATGAATGAAGACCAGGAAGTTTCTGTTTCGGATGCGGTAGAAATTTTGACGATATATGCAAAAAGTGCTGCCGGACAATCGCCCTCTGTAACAGAGCGGAAAAGATTTGTTGCAGATGTCAATTATGATGACCAAATCACAGTAGAAGATGCAGTTTATGTGTTGACTTATTATGCAAAAACGGCAGCTGGTTTGTCTTCATCCTGGGAGAGCCTTGGTATTTCCATGCCCCAGCGTTGTCCAGAAACAGCGTCATATAAGAGAATTCATACAACTGAAACAGAAACCGGAAATTTAGTGAATGTATCGTTTCTTGATATCGATGATGATGGAAAAAAAGAAACTGTTGCGAAATACAAAGTAGAAGCTTATGAATATGAAAGTGATGATTGTTTTTTTTATAAGGGTTGCAGTTATTTCTATAATGTTTATGAGCAAGATGGTTCTATAAATACTTATGATGGACTACGGTCAAGATATAATAAACCAGAATACAGCACACTTGTTTATGATAAGAATATTGGTAAAAAATACCTTGCAAATATAGAATATTTTTCATTATACTGGGATGGAGAAGGGTTGAATTTGACTCGTTGTGATGGAGGACATGTGGCATCCTATTATACGCTTAATACTAAGTATCCAAACTTAGTACAATTAAACACCAGTACAGAATTCGCCATTTCTGCAAATCCAGTGACATTGGAAGAAGCACGGAACTATTTTGAAAATATTGAAATTTTAGATTCGGATGAACGAAATCTGGCGAATCGGTATTCCAATTACTTGAAAAATTATAATAAGTATATGGAAACAATATATTTAAAAAATCCAGATAAGTGGGTTTCTTCGTTGGATGGGTATAATGCATGGGATTTGATGTTCATAAGCCGAAGTAATTTCATTGCTGGTGTGAATGGAGATTATACAGAAGTTGGACAATGGTCAGAATCTGGTGGATATGGTGTAAAGTCTTCCATGTTCCCAGGATATATCATTGATTATCCAGGGGAATATCCGAGAGAGCTTGGTGTTTATTCTGGAGAAATTACAGATTCTACATGGGTAGGAATGTCTTATTCCGAATTGGTTTCTGCATTGGGAAAACCAGATAGCTATTATCTTTCATTAATTGATGGGAATTTTCCGGTGGTGAGTTATAATAATATTGATGGAATGCATGTTTCTTTTTATTTTTATGATGTTACTGCAGACCGTGAGGGATTAGACGATAGGAAAGATGCAAAGAGATGTTTGGAAGAAAAGAACCCATCTGTAACACATGCACTGATTGTTAATGGTTTATGGGGTTTTTAACTTTTTAAAACGCAAAAGGCGGCTGACCGAAATGGTGAGCCATCTTTTTGTTTTCGATTTATTTTTTAGGGTAAGGTTGTTTTTCATCAGTTTGGTTCAGCAGGTAATCAATGCTGGTATGATAGAAGTTTGCCAGCTGGATGAGGATACTGGTGGGAATATCTCGTTTCCCCAGTTCATAATGAGAATATGCAACCTGCGAACAGTGCAGATAATCTGCAAGGTCTTTTTGATACAAATCATGGTCTTCCCGCAAATCTCGGATTCGTTGGTATCGCATCATCCACCTCCATTTTTCTGTTATTATACGACAAAATCCGAGTGGAAATTGACAAATAAAACAATTTGTTTTATAATAAGAGAAAAGGAGGGGATGCTGGTGGAATCGTATGAAAAACCCTATTTTCAATTGTTCTGTACGGTTTGCGATGTAATTGAAAATGTAGAATTATTTTTGGGAAATACCGCATTGACAGGGACACAGCAGCAATTTTTGAGAAAGCAGGTTGAACAGTTGAAACGAGCCCAACAAATCACAGAAGAAATGGTGATTGTCAAGGACGAGGAGCGTAAAATTTATAGAATTAAGTAGAAACAACCGTTTCCACGCATAATTTTCCACCCGCTTGCATACATATCCATCAGGAATTCCACCGATGAGAGAGGGGCATGATTGCAATGCATCCAAAACGCTGTTCATCCTGTCCGCCACCCTGTAAAAAACGCCCTGTCCGGCGAACCTGCTGGCAGTCCCCTATTTGGAGTACGATTCTTGCGGTACTTGCAGGGCTGGCAGTGGTGTTGCTGCTGTTGCTGTTGTTTTCTCTGTTGATTAGTAATGTAGATGCTTCGGAAGAACTGGTTGCTGCAATGGGCTGTATTTCCCTCTGTGCCGGCAGTTTTACCGCTGGTTTTGTTGCTGCAAAACGCAGACGCTGCAAAGGGTTGCTGATTGGGCTTGCCTGTGGCATCGCCATGTATCTGGTCACGTTTTTGATTGGCTTGTTGCTGCTGCAAAGTTTTGCGGCTGCCGGAACATTTTCCAAGCTGATTTTTATGGTTCTGTGCAGCTGTATTGGTGGCGTGGTCGGCGTGAATACCAAATGCCGTGTGCCACGCTGCTGAAAAAATGGCAGGAAAGTAACCAAAAGAACTTGTGTGCAATTGTGCAATATGTAAAATTTTTTTGTGAATCGGCAAAGGCTATTGAAAACAAAGGGGGAGTATGATATAATAGTTTATATCCCCTTAGGACGTTATCGTCCCGAGGATTTCATGCAGTTTCTAAGGCGAAAAGCAAGTGCAGAACTGTAAGTATGTTTGATAGGGAGGATTTTTGTTATGAAGCACATCAAGACCATCAATAAGGCAAATCTGAAGGAATCTGCTGCTAAGGGCGGCTGCGGTCAGTGTCAGGCTTCTTGCCAGTCTGCCTGCAAGACTTCTTGCACCGTTGCAAACCAGAAGTGCGAACGGTAAGCAAACGATTTTGATTCGTTCGAGATAAATCCGTACACCGGATTCGGTGTACGGATTTTGCCGTACAGGACAAAAAACAGTCGATGCAGCCTTGCTGTATCCAGAAAGAACCTGCAAGAATTGCAAAATAGAAAGAGTGAAATTATGATTCATAAGTATAAATTACATGGCTATAATGTCGTGTTGGATGTCAACAGCGGTGGCGTGCATCTGGTCGATGATTTGACCTATGATATGCTGGACAATGTTGCACCGCCGTTTGCAGAAGTCTGTCCGCCGGAAGTCGTAGAAAAGCTGTCTGCTTTTTATCAGGAAGCCGACATTCTTTCCTGCTATGATGAAGTATTAGAGGCATACAACGAACAGATTCTCTTCTCGGAAGATGATTATGAAAAGTATGCGGATTGTTCCGTTGCTTCTCCGATTAAGGCAATGTGTCTGCATATTGCCCATGACTGCAACCTGCGTTGTGAATATTGTTTTGCTTCTACGGGCGACTTTGGCGAGGGCAGAAAGCTGATGCCGCTGGAAACCGGAAAACAGGCAATTGATTTTCTGCTGAAGCATTCTGCAAACCGGAAGAATCTGGAACTGGACTTCTTCGGCGGCGAACCGCTGATGAATTTTGAAGTGGTGAAGCAGGTTGTTGCTTATGCAAGAAGCAAGGAACAGGAATATGGGAAACATTTCCGATTCACGATTACCACAAACGGTATGCTGCTGAACGATGACAACATTGATTTCATTAACAAGGAAATGTCCAATGTTGTGCTCTCTATTGACGGCAGAAAGGCAGTCAATGACCGGATGCGGAAGCGAGTAGACGGCAAGGGTAGCTATGACATTATCCTGCCGAAATATCAGCGTCTGGTTGCACAGCGTGGCGATAAGGAATACTATGTGCGTGGTACATATACCAAGTACAATCTGGACTTCTCCAACGATGTATTTGACCTGCTGGAACATGGATTTGACCAGATTTCTGTAGAACCAGTTATGGCAGATGAAAATGACCCATATGCAATCACAGAAGCAGATCTGCCGGCAATCTTCAAGGAATACGAAGTATTGATGAATAAGATTCTGGATTATGAGAAGACCGGAAAGAAGTTCAACTTCTTCCACTTCATGTTGGATTTGGATCAAGGCCCTTGTGCCATCAAGCGTCTGCGGGGCTGTGGCTGCGGCAATGAATATGTTGCAATTACACCGGACGGTGACATTTATCCGTGCCATCAGTTTGTTGGAATGGAAGAATGGAAGATGGGCAACCTCGAAGAGGGAACATTCGACCAGGCAAAGAAAGCAGACTTTGCAAAGGCACATATCTACACCAAGCCAGATTGTCGGGAATGCTGGGCAAGATTCTATTGCAGCGGCGGTTGCAATGCCAACAACTATCAGTATGCCGGCGACATTCGGAAAGCACATAAGCTCTCTTGCGAAATTGAAAAGAAGCGGCTGGAATGTGCGATTGTCATGAAGGCAATCCGGATGGAACAGGCAGAACAGGCAGCGACAGAATCCAATTCTTAACAAGAAAATGATAGCAGGATACAGAGGGCAACAGTAAAATGTTGTCCTCTTTGTCTATTTTTAATAGAAATTTGTTGAAAATTTCATTCATATTCACTATATTCAATACCTTGACACACAAAGAGGTAATATGGTATACTATAAATAGAAATCTAATTGATTTCTATAAAAGAAATAAAAAGGAGAA
>ERZ1673699.173-NODE-173-length-87375-cov-17.782696_pt1 | contig 87375 bp, 94 predicted proteins | sample MGYA00580229_ERZ1673699 | MGnify/ENA primary metagenome ERZ1673699 (study PRJEB41218, sample SAMN15661785) | gut metagenome | host: Homo sapiens | place: Canada: London | collected 2015-08-20/2019-03-30 | study: EMG produced TPA metagenomics assembly of... | reverse complement strand
ATTACGTCTGCGCAGAGCGGCTCGGCAAGAAGTACGGGAAGTTCATTCGCATCAACGAATCTATGGTTTGCTACTAAGAAGGAGAAATGGATCATGAAGAAATCTGAACTGTTCGCGCTGGCTGAGAAGCTGCACATGGAGCCTTTGGTGGCCAGCACCGCTACTCGGGAGTGCTACGGCGAAACGATTGTGATTTCCGGCTACCAAACCGGTTTTCTGCTGGATTCCGAGGAGCGGGTTCCAGAGATTGACGAGTTCATGGGGACGGACACCGGCTTTGTTACGATAGCTTGCTGGCGGGCCGGTTCCAAGGTTTACCGGTACGAGCTGTACGCGCCGAGCTGCTGGTTCGAGAATGAGGAGGGCTAAATTATGATGCTGAGCATGACAGAGACCGATTACGAGAATTGGCGCGACGACCTCCGCTGCGGCGGCCGGGAGGAATACGACACCCAGTATTCTGCGGCGTCCCTGTACGAAGGCGGTTGGCGGTCCGATGCAATTTCAGACCTGATCGAACAGTTCAACTTGACCGGTGACGAGGCCGAAAGAATTTACAACGAGCTGCTCGAAATTGAGCAGAAAGCCGAAGGCAAGGAGGGCTAAACCATGAAAACCAGTACCTTCAACCGTATTTTTGAGAATGCCCGTTCCGTGAACATCCAGAGCAACGAGTGGTTCAATTATGCAGGGTTCTTCTGGATGCAGTGCACCGAAAAGCAGCTGGCAAAGATGCGGATGCTGCTTAAAGCACAGGGCTGCAAGACGACCATGAAGAACGGCGAAGAATGGTACATCCTGAACAGCGGGACGCTGATTAAGGTACACTAAAGAGGGAGGACAGAAGCATGGAGAACATCACACCGTTTGACCTGGGCGGGCTGGCAAGGGACCTGGACAACCAGTTGATCGGGATGCGCAGCCCATTTGGGCCAGAAGAGGACCGGCCGTTGCATGAAGCAAGCTACGTTGGAATGAAACACGCGTTTGAAGCCCTGGGCGGCAAGTACAAGGTGGACAGGCACGGAAGCCACCGGCTTTTCTTGCTGGGCATTTCAAGCCAAGGATTCGATTACTATACGGAGGACTAAACCATGAAGAACGTTATTTTTACCTACGACACTATCCAGAACGGCGAGCGCGGCGAGGCCTGCGCAATGATCCTGGTGGAGGACGCCCAGGCCTGGGCGCTTCAATCCGCCTTTAGCGGGAAGGACAACACCAGGGACGGTTATTTTCTGAGAGAGCGCGGAATTGGCTTCTGTTGGAGCTGCGAGCACCTCCGCGGCCGCGGTTATGTTGAGAACAGCATTAAGAGCGTGGAAGTGAAAGACGCGTGAGCGCAAAGGAATAAGCCTAAGGAGGACTGAACGATGAAGTATCAAACACTTGTGCAGATTTACGAATCCCTTTCCGATGATCTCAGGATCGCAGAAAAGTCTCTCGAGATCACTTCAGCGGCGCTTAAAAAGGCCGATCCCGACGGGAAATTGACTTCTGGTGCGCTGGTGGATGTGAAGAAGAAGGCGTTTGACAGAGTTTGTAGGCTCCGGGATGCGCTGGATGATTTCAATTCGCAAGAGTGGTAAACTCCCCCCGCCTGATGATGGCCCCGGAAGGGCCGAAACCACCCGGCAGCCAGCCGGGCAAGGTCGCGGGAACCGCCGCAGAAAGAAGGTTTTCACATGACGTATCTTGAAATATTGGGATGGGCGCGCAAGGGAATCCGCGCAGACAAGGAGAAGCACCGCCAGATGCAAGAAAAGGCCCTTGAAGGCCAGGCGCACGACATTGCCGGGCATTGCCAGGAGGTGATAAACGATCTGGACGTTAAGCTGGCAATCCTTGACGAAATCGAGGAGCTGCACAACAAAAAGTGAAATGTGGCCGACGGCGGCCCAGGGCAATGCCGCGGGAACCATACCGCAGAGAGGAGCGCAGAGCATGGACAAAGTTAAATTTTTCAACCAGCAGTTGAACGGCCAGATCGTTATGACGGAGCTTGAAGCGGAGCACCTGGCGAAATCAATTCGAATGCTTTCCGAGGGCGACGACTATGTGGCCTGGGCTGGCGAGGTGGCGAATTACGCGACCACACTAAACCAGCTTGCAGAGGTTCTTACCGCACTGCGGAAGGTTGCGCGCGATTCGGAAATTTTGATGGAGCGGGAGGAAAAAGCATGAGCGCAAAAACGATTTACAAGACCCTGGTGCCCTTCTTTGATGCCGTGGACGGCACCGAAGAAAAGGCCTTAAAGTTCACGGCCCCGGGCTATATGGACCTGTGCATCGAGGCCTTGGGCTACAATGACCACGAGGGCCGCCCGGTGTATTCCGTGGCCCACTATGGGGAACAGAACGGCGACCTTATGCGGGACCCGGATGTGACCATGGGCGTTGACCGGGAAACCGGTACCGTGGAGCCGCTGACCTACCAGAACGACTACATCGGCCGCTATTGGGAAGTTTACAAAGATTTCGTGGACGGAAAGCCCACAAAATACTATCCGGCTATGAAAAAGGACCTTGCCGCCATGGTGACAGAATGGGCGAAGAACATAAAGGCCCGGGGGTTCAACCCTGCGGTTCATGCGTAAGGAGTTGGACACATGATAGGCGATCATTTGAAGCTGGTCGAGAACGTGCCGGAAGGAACGGCCTTCTGCTTTGACGGAAAGACCAAGAAGCAGAAAATCGACCAGAACGACATAATCCGGGAGCTTTTCGACCTGGGCATGGGCGGCAGCTATTATGCCCAGGTGGTGAAGGTGCCGGAGGAGTACCCGGCGGAAGACCTTTCGGCGGTTCTGCTGTACGAGCCGGAGGAGGCAGCGAAAATCTTCGCACAGTTGTGCGGTTACACGCTTTTGGACCAAAACGGCCGAGTGATTACAGGCCGAATGCCTGGACGGGAGGAACAGAAATGAAGAAGATCAACGAAAAGCAGATTGACCGAATCCGTGGTGCCTTGTACGGCGTGGCCGTTGGCGACGCCCTGGGCGGCCCCCTGGAATTTATGAGTGACCGGCAGATCCGCGACGCATACGGTCGCGTTACCGACATGATCGGCGGCGGCTGGCTGAACTTGAAGCCCGGCGAGGTTACGGACGATACACAGATGACCCTTTGCGTTGCCCGCGGCATCCTGGATGCCCTGGAAGGGGACAACGGCCTGGACCTGGTAGCCTCCGTCGGCCAGCAGTTCATTGCATGGGCCGACAGCAAACCGAAGGACATCGGCGGCGCCTGCTCGCACAGCATTGCCATTGCAAAGGGACTGGGCCGCATTCGCTGGCAGGGCGTTCCGACGGCTGAGGACTGGATGGAGGCCGCACGACAGACCAGGCGCGACGGCGGCCGCCCTGTGGAAGGCAACGGCGCTCTGATGCGCACCGTATACCCTGGCCTTTACTGCAAGACAAAGGGCGCTGCGGAGATGCAGGCCAGGGCGTTTGCGGAAATGACGCACCGCGGGGACAAGTCCACCGAGGCTTGCGTTTTGTACACGAGGATGGTATATTTATTAACGGAATCGGTTGGTAACTTCCAGGACGGCGACGTGGCGGACTTTCTGCACGAGTGCTTGAAGGGGACGTTTTACGACGGTTCCGTGGAAGCGGCTGCGACGTATGCAGCGGGCGGCTATGTGGTGGACAGTATGAGCATTGCCGTGAGCTGCCTCGCGCACGCTCAGACCTTCGAGGAGGCCGTCTGTGCGGCCGCAAACCTGGGCGGCGATACCGACACCAACGCAGCCATTACCGGCGGCCTGGCAGGCGCCTGGTTTGGCTTCTCTGCCATTCCGGCGCGCTGGGTGGACGCCCTGGCCCCTGGGCTGCGGCAAGATCTGGACATTCTGGCCGCAGCAGCAGAGAGCCACCGCAACAAGTAACAGGAGGAAAAGTAATGCCATACGGAAGGCCTATGAAGGGCGCCAGCCGGAGAGTGCCCACAACGGTACACATCCCCACCGGCACCCTGGACATTATCGACAACTATATTGACGACCGGGAAAAGAACGTTGAAACCGGCCGCATGAGCCGCAGCGACTTCATCAACGAGGCCGTGAACCGCTACCTTGTGGAGCTGGGGTTGGTGGAGCCGGAGGCGGCGAGTGGTAACACAATGGTAACAGGAGAAACCGGAGCCAACGAGAAATGAAGAAATGCAGGAAATATAGGAACTGGAAAGAATAGAAAACAGCCTATAATAACAGAAGATAACCTGCATCAATCGAGCTGGAGTAATTCCCAATAGCACCATCACCCCGGAGGGTTCCGTTAAAACGAAACCTCCCGGGGTGTTTTTTCTTCTGGTACGGTCAAATAGACTGTAATGTTCAAAGTATCTCCTGTATCAGAGCAAACGGTAACCCTTTTATAGCAGTTTGCATTTTTAATGCCCAAGCAACATCCGCAAACTGCATATCGCAAATATGCCGTTTTGATAGGCACTTTTTTGAAAATTGCGATAAACGCAGTATTTTGCACAAAAAAGCCCTAAACCCCTTCCTTCTCCGCCCGCGGGGGAGTATAATAGAATCCGTTGTTTGCAAAATAGGAAAGGGGAAGTATCAACTATGGAATCGAAGCAGAGGCTTTTGGAGCCGCAGCTCGTCCAAACGGGAAGGGCAGATCAGTTCAGCCGCAAGGTGTTCTGCGATGGAATGCGGGATGGCGTGCCCATTGCGCTGGGCTACTTTGCGGTATCGTTTTCGCTGGGCATTGCGGCGCGCAAGGCGGGCTTTACGCCGTTTCAGGGGTTTCTTGTCAGCCTGCTGAACAACGCCTCTGCAGGAGAATATGCCGCATTTGCGCTGATCATGGCAAACGCCACCTATTTTGAGGTGGCAGTCATCACCCTGATTGCCAATGCACGGTATCTGCTGATGAGCTGTGCACTGGCACAGCGCTTTGCACCGGAAACGCCCTTCTGGCATCGGCTGCTCATCGGCTACGATGTCACGGACGAGTTGTTTGGCATTACCATCGCCCGCCCGGGCAGCCTGAACCCGTACTATACCTATGGAGCCATCCTGCTGGCGGCACCGGCTTGGGCTTCCGGTACGGCGCTGGGCATTATAGCGGGCAACCTGCTGCCGCTGCGGGTGGTCAGTGCCCTGAGTGTGGCGCTGTACGGAATGTTTTTAGCCATCATTATCCCGCCGGCTCGCAAAGACCGGGTCGTTGCCGTACTGGTTATCATCAGCTTTGCGCTGAGCTTTCTGTGCAGCTATCTGCCGGGCATCTCGGCGCTCTCCGAGGGTACCCGCACCATTCTTTTAACGGTGGCGATCTCCGGCGCAGCAGCGGTGCTGTTCCCGGTCAGGCAGGAGGAAAACGAAGATGACGCATAACAATTATATCTATATTGCGGTCATGGCGCTGGTATCTTATGCCATCCGCATTCTGCCGCTGACGCTGATCCGCAAGCCTATCAAAAATCGCTTTATCCAGTCGTTTTTGTACTATGTGCCCTATGTAACGCTGGCTGTGATGACCTTCCCGGCCATCATTCAGGCAACGCAGAGCCCGGCAGCAGGTGCTGTTGCACTGGTAGTCGGCATTGCCGCCGCATGGTTTGGCGCAAGTCTGTTTCAGGTGGCTGCGGGCTGCTGTGCCGTGGTGTTCGTGCTGGAATTTTTCATCTGATGCCTTATAGCGGGGGAACAAAATGAAGAAGATCCTTGTAACCGGTGCAGGCGGCTTTGTAGGATCCCGCGTGATGCAGCAATGGGCGGGGCGTTACGAGCTGTGCGCCTTCCCCAAAGGCTTTTGGGCAGCAGCAGGGGAGGATGCCGTGCGGCAGGCTATTTTTCAGCAGCGCCCGGGTGTCATTCTGCATACCGCAGCTATTTCGGATACCGGTTACTGCGCCGACCACCCGGAGCAGGCTTACCGCGCCAATGTGGAGCTGCCGGTCTGGCTTGCCCGTGCCGCAGCGGAAACAGACGCAAAGCTGGTGGCTTTCAGCTCGGATCAGGTCTATGCCGGTGTAGAGCAGTCCGGTCCACTGCCGGAAACCATTCCGCTGCAGCCTGCCAATGTGTATGGGCAGGGCAAGCTGGAAATGGAGCAGCAGGTGCAGGCGCTCTGCCCGAGCGCCGTGTTGCTGCGCGCCACATGGATGTACGACCTGCCGGGCTACCGGCTGCCCATCCGGGGCAACCTGCTGCTGAACCTTTTGCGTGCGGCACAGCGGGGAGAATCTCTCCGCTTTTCTGTCCAGGATTTCCGGGGCATCACCTATGTCCGTCAGGCGGTGGCGCTGCTGGAGCCTGCCCTGACCCTGCCCGGCGGGGTCTATAACTTCGGCAGTGAGAACGCTGAAAATATGGTGTTGACCGCCCGGCAGTTTGCTAAGACACTGGGGATCATGGTCGATATTCAGGAAGCCGACTGGGCACGGAACCTTGCAATGGATTGCAGCAAGCTGCGGGCGCAGGGCATCGTATTTGACACCACACAGACCGGTCTTACGCGTTGTCTGCGGGATTATGGATTGCGCTGACCTCAGAGAATCAAATTTTTCCGTATCGCACAAAAAACAGAGAAAAGCACGAAAAAAGCAGGGGATTCTGTATGCTGCCAGCCCGACAGGGTGGGACAAATCATACGGAAACCCTGCTTTTTTGCTTATCTGCCGGAGAAAAGTTCGCTTATAGGATGCAGCATTTCTTCATGTAAAAAGTCATACTTATTTTACATCTTATCTGCATTTTGCTATAATGTTTTCGCTTTTTTGCAAAGCATCCGAACCGCATAAACCTTTAAAACCTTGAGGAGAGTGGAATTTTTGAAGGAAGTCAAGCTTGAAGAAGCGGCTTATCAGTTTGAAGCCAAAATGTCCCTGCGGCAGGCCATTCCGCTGGGCTTGCAGCACGTCTGCGCCATGTTCGTGGGCAACCTGACCCCGCTGCTGATCATCACCAGCGCCTGCGGCATTGCAGGCGGCGAGTTTGCAGACCTGCAGGTCACCCTGCTGCAGAGCGCCATGTTCGTGGCAGGTATCGTCACGCTGGTGCAGCTGTTCACCATCGGACCCGTGGGCGGCGCAGTACCTATTATCATGGGTACCAGTTCCGGCTTTATTGGCGTGTTCAACAGCGTTGTGGGCACGATGGGCGGCGGTGTGCTGGCCTATGGCGCGATTATGGGCGCATCCATCATCGGCGGTATTTTTGAAAGCGTGCTGGGCTTTTTCCTGAAGCCGCTGCGCAAGTTCTTTCCGCCGGTGGTCACCGGCACGGTGGTGCTTTCCATCGGTCTTTCGCTGATTTCGGTAGGTATCAACTCCTTCGGCGGTGGCAACAAGGCCAAGGACTTCGGCTCTGTGGAGAACCTGCTGCTGGCACTGTTCGTGCTGGTGGTCATCTTGTTCTTCAAACACTGGACCACCGGTTTCCTCAGCTCCTCCGCCATCCTTATCGGCATTCTGGCCGGTTATGTGGTTGCTTTCATCATGGGTCTGGTACTGCCCACCACTGGTGTGACTGCTGATGGCGTAGAGTTCACCAAGGCATGGGTGCTCAACTGGAGCAAGGTGGCGCAGGCTTCCTGGTTCGCAGTGCCCAAGCTGATGCCGGTCAAGGTGGTATTTGATGCCCGTGCGATCCTGCCGGTGCTGATCATGTTCATCGTCACCGCAGTGGAGACGGTGGGCGATATCTCTGGCGTGATGGAGGGCGGCATGAACCGTGAGCCCTCTGATAAGGAGCTGTCCGGCGGCGTCATCTGTGATGGTCTCGGCTCTACCTTTGCCGCACTGTTCGGCGTGCTGCCCAACACCTCTTTCAGCCAGAACGTGGGTCTGGTGGCCATGACCAAGGTGGTCAACCGCATGGCGCTGGCTTCCGGCGCTGTGTTCCTGATCCTCTGCGGCCTGATCCCCAAGCTGGGCGCGCTGATCTCCATCATGCCGCAGGCCGTTCTGGGCGGTGCTGCCGTTATGATGTTCTCTTCCATCGTGGTCAGCGGCATCCAGCTGATCACCAAGGAAAAGATGACCCCGCGCCACCTGACCATCGTGTCCGTGGCACTGGGCGTTGGCTATGGCATGGGTGCCAACAGCGGCATTCTGGCACAGGCTCCGCAAGTCTTCCAGCTGATCTGTGGCGAGTCCGGTATCGTTCCGGCCGCCTTTGTGGCGATTCTGCTGAACGTGCTGCTGCCCAAGAACGATATGGCGGAGTAAGCTTTAGCCTTTTTGCCGGGCAAGGGCTTCCAGCTGTTGCAACACCTGCGGGGTGTCCGCATCCAGCAGCTCCATAGGGGCTGCAATACAGACCGTGCGTACCTGCGCAGGGTACTTTTTAAGCAGCACGTTGCCGCCTTTATTTTCCGGCAGGGTGAGCAGTTCCGAAAAAAAACTGCTTCCAAACAGAACGGGACTTCCAACAAGAGGTGTCGGGTCGTTATCGGCCACGGCACCCAGACGGAAGATCTCCCGTTCTGTTTCTTTTTGCCATTCTGCCGGGGATGTCTGTTCGTGGCAAAAGCGCTCTGTCATGGCTTCTACCGTCTCCCGGCGCAGCAGGGGCTGATCCCCGGGCAGAAACATACAGCCGCTCAGTTCCGGCAGCTGCTCCAGCAGCGCCGAAAGGCCCAGTCGAACGGTATCATTGCGGCCGGGCAAGCTGTGCAGCAGCACCGGGACACCCTGCGTCCTGCACAGTGCCTGTACATCTTCCGAGCGGGTCACCACGATGCGGGCAGCGATACCGGGTGTGGCAGTGGCGGCAAAAGCCCGGCAGAGCATGGGCTGGCCGCAAAAATCTGCCAGCAGTTTATTTGCGCCAAACCGGCGGCTTAGCCCGGAAGCCATGATCACACAGCTGACCGTAAGCGACTTCTTCATACAAAAACACTCCTTCAGCAGCATTTTATAATAGTATTATACCGAAAGCTGTGCTAAAATAAAAGAAGAGATATCGCAGCGATAGAAAAGAGAGGTACTGCACATGATGACGATCCGAGAATATAAGCGGGCAGAAAGTCTGGAGGAAGCGTGGCAGCTGAACCAGAAAAAGCCAAACCGCATTTTGGGCGGCATGATCTGGCTAAAGATGGAAACCATCAATGTCGGCACCGCCATCGACCTTTCCGGTCTGGGACTGGATACCATTGAGGAGACCGAGGACAGCTTTTCCATCGGCGCTATGGTCACCCTGCGCCAGCTGGAACAGCATCCGGGGCTTGCCGCCTATACTCATGGTGCTATGCGGGAGACTGTGCGCCATATCGTGGGCGTACAGCTGCGCAATCTGGCGACCATGGGCGGCAGCATTTACAGCCGGTTCGGTTTTTCGGATGTGCTGACCATGTTCCTAGCCATGGACTGTGATGTAGAGCTGTACAAGGGCGGCATCCTGTCTTTGCAGGAATATGCCCAGCGCCCCTATGACCGGGATGTTCTGGTGCGGCTGATCGTAAAAAAGACACCGATGCAGCTCTATTACCAGTCGGTGCGCAACAGTCAGACCGATATTCCGGTGCTGACCTGCGCCGCTGCCCGGTTGGAGACCGGAGATTACCGCATCGCCATTGGTGCACGTCCGCTGCGCGCTGTGCGGTTCGAGCTCCCGGCAGAGCCTGCCCTTGCGGCAGAACAGCTTGCCGCACAGTTTGCGGAAAGCGTAAAGGCGCAGATCGTTACCGGCTCCAATATGCGCGGCAGCGCTGAGTACCGCAGGCATCTGGCAGGTGTGCTGACAAAGCGCGCGGTGCTGGAACTGGAACAGCGTAAAATGCAGGAGGAAAAGTAAATGCAGATCACACTTACATTGAACGGTGTCCGGGTATCCGAGGAGATCGCCCCGGATATGCTTCTGATCGAGTTTGTCCGCGCACACGGCTGCAAGAGCGTCAAGCGCGGCTGCGAGACCTCCAACTGCGGTCTGTGCACCGTGTTTATGGACGATAAGCCTGTGCTGTCCTGCTCCGTGCTGGCAGCCCGTGCCGATGGGCATAAAATCACCACGTTGGAGGGCTTGCAGCAGGAGGCCGCCGAGTTTGGTGCCTTTATCGCAGATCAGGGCGCAGAGCAGTGCGGCTTCTGCAACCCGGGCTTTATCATGAACGCGCTGGCTCTGTTCCGGGAGCAGCCGTACCCCACTGAAGAGCAGGTGAAGGAATACCTTGCCGGAAACCTGTGCCGCTGCTCCGGCTACGAAGGCCAGCTGCGCGGCATCATGAACTTTCTGGCATGGAAAAAGCAGAAGGAGGGCGCACAGTGAAAACCGTCAACAAACCGTTCCGCAAAAAAGACGCGATGCAGCTGGTCACCGGCCAGCCTGTTTATATGGATGATATCATCCCGCAGGACTGCCTGATCGTCAAGCTGCTGCGCTCGCCCCATGCAAACGCCATCGTCCGCAGCATCAACACCGCTGTTGCCAAAAAGGTGCCCGGCATCGAAGCCATCTTCACTTGGGAGGATGTGCCGCAGGATGCCCGCCGCTACACACAGGCCGGCCAGACCTACCCGGAGGCCAGCCCCTACGACCGTCTGCTTATCGACCGCCACGTCCGCTTTGTGGGAGATGTGGTGGCTATCGTAGCCGGTAAAGATGAAAAGTGCGTAGATAAGGCGCTCAAGCTTATCAAAGTAGACTACGAGGTGCTGGAAGCTGTTCTGGATTTCCACACCGCAAAGGATAACCCCATCCTTGTGCACCCGGAGGACAACTGGGAAAGCCTTGCCCCCGTGGGTGCCGACAACAAGCGCAACCTCTGCGCCCACGATGCGTGCGGCAGCGGCGATATTGACGCTGTGTTGGCCGGATGTGATGTGGTCATCGACCATGTGTACCACACCAAGGCCTGCCAGCAGGCCATGATGGAAACCTTCCGCACCTATTGCTCCATTGATACTTACGGGCGGTTGAATGTGCTCAGTTCTACCCAGATCGTTTTCCACGCCCGCCGCAACATTGCCAATGCACTGCACATTCCCAAATCCATGGTGCGTGTCTCCAAGCCCCGCATCGGCGGCGGCTTTGGTGCAAAACAGACCGCCGTCAGCGAGGTGTACCCGGCCTTTGTGACGTGGATGACCAAAAAGCCTTCCAAGCTCATCTTCAGCCGGGTGGAAAGCCAGACGGCCTCTTCGCCGCGCCACGAGATGGAGATGCACGTCCGTCTGGGCGCTACCAGAGACGGCATCGTGAAGGGCATCGACCTGTACACTCTGTCCAACACCGGCGCTTACGGCGAGCATGGCCCCACTACTGTGGGTCTGTCTGGTCACAAGTCCATCCCGCTGTACGGCAAGGCCGAGGCCTTCCGCTTTGTCAGCGATGTGGTATATACTAACCATATGTCTGCCGGTGCATACCGCGGCTATGGTGCTACGCAGGGTCTGTTTGCGGTGGAGTCTGCGGTGAACGAGTTGGCACACAAGCTGAACATGGACCCCATTGCACTGCGCCTGAAGAACACCGTGCAGGAGGGCGATGTGATGCCCGCCTATTACGGCGCGGTAAATACCAGCTGCGCATTGGACCGGTGCGTGCTCAAGGTGCGCGAGATGATCGACTGGGAGCACAAGTATCCTGCCCGGGATATGGGCAACGGTAAGATCCGTGCCGTGGGCATGGGTATGGCAATGCAGGGCTCCGGCATCTCCGGCATGGACGTGGGCAGCGCTACCCTCAAACTGAACGATGACGGGTTCTATACCCTGATGATCGGCGCTGCCGATATGGGCACCGGCTGCGACACCACGCTGGCGCAGATCGCCGCCGAGGTGCTGGATTGCCCGCTGGATAACATTACCGTCTTTGGCGCGGATACGGATTCTTCACCCTACGATTCCGGCTCCTATGCTTCCAGCACCACCTATGTCACCGGCAAGGCCACCGAAAAGTGCGCCATGAAGCTGCGGGAACAGATCTGCAAGCTGGGCGCGGAACTGCTGGAATGCCCGGCGGATGCCGTGGAGTTTGACGGCAAGGTCGTGTTTGAAAGCGCCGACCCCACCCGCCAAAAGACTCTGTCCGATATCGCCTTTGCTTCCCAGTTCGGCCATAAGATCCCGCTGGAATTTACCGAGACCCACACCTCGCCCTTGTCGCCGCCGCCGTATATGGTGGGTGCTGCCGAGATAGAGGTGGATACCGAGACCGGCGAGGTGAAGGTGCTGGAATTTGATGCCTGCGTGGACTGCGGCACGCCCATCAACCCCAACCTGACCCGGGTGCAGGCCGAAGGCGGCATCCTGCAGGGTATCGGCATGACCCTGACCGAAAACATCACCTACGACAAAAACGGCTACCCGGAAGAAAATTCTCTGTTCCAGTACAAGATCCCTGCCCGCAACGATATCGGCCGCATCCATGTGGAGTTTGAGAACAGCTACGAGCCCAACGGCCCCTTTGGTGCAAAGTCCATCGGCGAGGTGGTCATCAATACGCCGCTGCCCGCCATCTCGGACGCCATTTACAACGCCATCGGCACCCGCTTCTACGAGCTGCCCATCACCCCGGAGCAGATCGCTATGGCAGTTGCAGCCAAGCAGTAAAGGCTGATGCTGAACGAAAAAGAGCTTCCGTTTCTGGCAGAGAAAGGGCATATCGTTTCTCTGGTAGGCGGCGGGGGCAAAACCACCCTGCTGTATGCCATGGCAGACCACTGTGCCCACAAGGGCTGGCGGGTGGTTGTGATGACGACCACCCACATCCGGCAATCGGCAGCCTACTATGCACCGGATGACGCAGCGCTTACAACTCTGTGGCAAGCGGGTCACTACGCAGTGATCGGCACTCCGGCAGAAAACGGGAAGCTGACTTTGCCGCCGCAGCAGCTTTTGCGCCGGATGGCGCAGGCAGATACGGTATTTATAGAAGCGGACGGTGCAAAGCACCACCCCTGCAAGGTTCCGGCGGCGCACGAGCCTGTGCTGCTGTCCCAAAGCGATATCGTTTTGGCGGTAGCAGGGCTTTCGGCGCTGGGCAAGCCCTTGCGGGAGGTCTGCTTCCGCTATGAAACCATCCGTCCGCAGTTTTTAGCGGCTGCGCCGGATGCGCCCCTTACGCCGGCCATGTTGGCGCAGCTGCTTGCAAGCACGCAGGGCGGCCGCAAGGCGGTGGGTGACCGGGAGTTTTACGCTGTGCTCAATCAGGTTGATACACCGGAACTGCAGCAGCAGGGCATACAAATACAACAGCTTTTGCGTCAGCAGGGCATACCGTGCGTGCTGACGCATTTCAAAGAGGAAGAACGCGCATGAGCAAGGAAGATAAGATCGTATTCTGTACCGGGGGTGGCTGCACCGCAAAGCTGGGTGCCGGGGTGCTGAGCCGTATTCTGGAAAAGCTGCCCCGGGGCGAAAAAGACCCGGATCTTCTGGTCGGCTATGACAGCCGGGATGATGCCGCAGTCTACCGCATTACGGACGACATTGCACTGGTGCAGACCGTGGACTTTTTTCCACCGATGGTGGATGACCCCTACACCTTTGGGCAGATTGCTGCCACGAACGCCCTGAGCGATGTCTACGCCATGGGCGGCGAGGTAAAGACTGCCTTAAATCTGGTCTGTTTCCCGGAGGATATGGACTTGAACGTACTGGGCGGGATTTTGCGCGGCGGCGCTGAAAAGGTGGCAGAAGCCGGCGGCAGCCTTGCGGGCGGGCATTCCATCGCGGACAGCGGGGTAAAATACGGCCTTTCCGTGACCGGCCTTGTAGACCCGCACCGGATGTATACGAACGACACCGGTATGCCCGGCGACAAGCTGGTATTGACCAAGGCTTTAGGCGTGGGTCTGCTCTGCACGGCAAACCGCGTAGGTGAGACCGCCCCGGAGGAGATGGAAGCAGCTATCCGCTCCATGACCACCTTAAACAAAACGGCGGCAGAACTCAGCCGCAAGTATCACGTCCATGCTGCTACGGATGTGACCGGCTTCAGCTTTCTCGGCCATCTGCATGAGATGATGGGCGGCAAACTTTCCTGCATCATCCACGCAAATGCCGTGCCGGTGCTGCCGGGCGCAGAAAAAGCAGCGAATGCGTTTTTGTACACTGCCGCCGGGCAGCGCAACCGCAACCATACCGGGCCGTTCGTCCAGTTTGAAAACGTAAGCTTTGCCATGGAGGAGGTCTTGTTCGACCCGCAGACCTCCGGCGGGCTGCTATTGGCGGTAGACCCGGCGGATGCAGCGGCACTGGAGCAGGAATTGCGTGCCGCAGGTCTGCCTGCAAGCATTGTGGGAGAAATCCTGCCGAAGCAGGAAATCGAGATCACTGTAATAGACAAATGAGAGGAGTAATCAGCATGGCTGAGTTTATTAAAGTAGATGCACTGGGCGATGCCTGCCCGCTGCCGGTCGTCAAGGCGAAAAAGGCGATTTCTGAGCTGCAGGGCGCGGGACAGGTGGAGGTACTGGTGGACAACGAGATCGCCGTACAGAACCTGACCAAAATGGCACAGCAGAAGTGCTATCAGTATAGTGCTGAAAAGCTGGAAGAGCGCAAGTACCGTGTGTTGTTCACACTGGGAGAAGCGGCAGACGCCCCGGCAGAGCAAGCCCCTGTATGCGTACCGGATGCCCGCACCGATACGGTGGTGGCTATTTCCGCTGCCGTTATGGGCGATGGCAGCGAGGAGCTGGGCAAGACCCTGCTCAAGGCCTTTGTGTTTGCGCTGACCCAGCAGGACAAGCTGCCCAAGACCATCCTGTTCTATAATGGCGGTGCGGCGCTGACCTGTGAAGGCTCTGCCATGCTGGAAGATCTCAAGGCACTGGAAGCACAGGGCGTGGAGATCCTGACCTGCGGCACCTGCCTGAACTTTTACGGCCTTACCGAGAAGCTGGCTGTGGGCAGTGTGACCAATATGTACACCATTGCCGAAAAGCTGACGCAGGCCGGGAACGTGGTAAAACCGTGATCTATCTGGACAACGCAGCCACCACCCTGCATAAACCACCGCAGGTGGAACAGGCTATTGTGGAGGCACTGCATACGGCTGGCAATCCCGGGCGCGGCGCACACGAGCCTACCCTTCACGCCGCACGGATCGTACTGGATACCCGTCTGGCGCTGGCAGAACTTTTCCATGCGCCAGACCCCTCCTGCATCGTTTTTGCTGCCAACGCAACCATGGCGCTGAACACAGTACTGAACGGCGTGCTGCATCCGGGTGACCATGTGATCACAACGGTATGCGAGCATAACTCCGTTCTGCGCCCACTATACCGGTTGCGGGCGCAGGGGGTAGAAGTCTCCTTTACCGGAGTAGATGACGCTGCCCGGCTGTGCTACGACCAGTGGGAAGCCTTGCTGCGTCCCACGACCCGGGCACTGGTGGTGACGGGAGCTTCCAATGTGACCGGCAACGGCACCAACCTTGCCCGCGCAGCGGACTTTGCTCACTGGCATGGTCTGCTGTTCATCGTAGATGCTGCCCAGACTGCCGGTGCACAGCCCATTGATGTGCAGCGGCTGGGCATAGATGCCCTCTGCTTTACCGGTCACAAGGCGCTTTTGGGGCCGCAGGGTACTGGCGGTGCTTATGTGCGCCCCGGGTTACAGATCGCGCCGCTCCTTGTGGGCGGCAGCGGTGTGCACAGCTTTGACGAAGTGCACCCTTTACAGATGCCCACCGCACTGGAGGCCGGCACGCTGAACGTTCATGGCCTTGCAGGGCTGTGTGCCGGGGTGCGCTGGCTGCTGGAGCAGGGCGTAGAAAGCCTTGCCGCCCGGGAAAACGCCCTTGCCCGCCTGTTTTATGAGCAGGTGCGCACTGCACCTGGTGTAACGGTGTACGGCGATATGACCATGCAGCCCCGTGCACCCATTGTGGCGCTGAACATCGGACAGGAGGATTCTGCCCGGGTGGCAGATATCTTGTGGGAGGACTATGGCGTCTGCGTGCGTGCCGGGGCACACTGCGCTCCGCTGATGCACAAGGCCCTTGGCACGGCCGAGCAGGGCGTGGTACGGTTCAGCTTTTCTCATTTTAATACGGAGCAGGAGGTGCAGCAGGCGGCGCAGGCAGTCTGCGCACTTGCCCGGGAGCTTTTATGCGAATAAAACGAAGCTATATCGTGCTTTCCTTCCGTACCACCTTAGAAGCTATGGAGTGGGAAAAGCAATGCCATGTCCGACAGGTGCCCGGGCGGCTGATTCCGCTGCCGCGTGAGATCTCGGCAGGGTGCGGGCTTGCATGGCGTATGCTGCCGGAGGACTGGCAAAGCTGGCAGGCAGCACTGGATCAAACACGGTTTGATAAGGTAACGCCTGTGGAGCAATAACAGAGGGAGAGAAACACCAATGAACAGACAAACGCTTGCAGACGTTCTGCAAGATACAAACCAGACCGGCAGCTATACGCTGGCTACCGTGCTGGAAGGCGCAGAGACAGGCAGTCAGCTGCTGCTGCGGGACGGAGATGCCCTGTGGCAGACCCCGAGCGCTGGGCTTTTGCAGCGTCAGCTTGCCGCTTTGCAAGACTGTACCGCTACGGGCTTTCTTACACTGGACGGGCAGCGGGTATTTGCCGAGCGTTTTGGTGCAGTGCCGCAGCTGGTGGTCTGCGGCGGCGGACATGTGGCTGCTGCCCTTGTAAAACAGGCAAAGCTTCTCGGCCTACCGGTGCTTGCCATAGATGACCGGGAAGAATTTGCCCAGCAGCTGCGTGCCGCCGGAGCAGACACTGTGCTCTGCGCCCCCTTTGTACAGGCACTCCAGAATGTGTCCGGCGGAGCAGAGACCTATTTTGCGGTGCTGACCCGCTCCCACGCCTTTGATCTGGACTGCCTTACCCTGATCCTGCAAAAGTCCGCGGCTTATGTGGGCATGATGGGCAGTCGTGGCCGTGCCGCATTGGTGCGCCGTCAGCTGTTGGAGACCGGGTTGGACAGCCAGCGAGTGGAGTCGCTCTGCGCACCCATCGGCCTTGCCATCGGGGCGCAGACGGCTGCGGAGATCGCACTTTCCATTCTGGCGGAGATCGTGCAGGTCAAGAATGCCCGCCCTCAGACCGAGGGTTATCCCATCGCATTGCTGGATGCAATGGTGCAGGCAGAAAATGCACGCACTCCGGCGGTGCTGGCGACCATCGTTGCACGGCATGGTTCCACCCCGCGGGATGTGGGCGCAAAAATGCTTGTTCTGCCAGATGGCAGCACGGTTGGCAGTGTGGGCGGCGGTATTATGGAGCATTACACGGTACAGGCTGCTCAGAAGCTGTTGGCACAGGCTGCGCCCGTTCTGCAATGCCTGCAGCTTTCGGCTGACGGCAAAAACGAGGATGCGGCCATTGCTGCCTGTGGCGGCTCCATGGAGGTGCTGTTGCAGACACTTTTCCCCGGGGAGGAAGCAAAATGAAAAAGGATGCCTTAATTATCGTGCGCGGCGGCGGCGACCTTGCCACTGGAACCATCCACCGGTTGTGGAGCGCCGGGCTGCGGGTGCTGGTATTGGAAACTACAAAACCCGCAGCCATTCGCCGTCAGGTGGCTCTGTGTGAAGCAGTGTATGAAGGCGAAACAACTGTTGAGGGTCTGCGCGCTGTCCGCATTGAAACATTAGAGCAGGCGCAGTCCGTCTGGGCGCAGAGCGCTGTTCCGGTGCTCATTGACCCGGAGGGAGCCTGTATTGCCCGGGTAAAACCTGATGTTGTGGTAGACGCCATTCTGGCTAAGCGTAATCTTGGCACCCGCCGGAATATGGCACCGCTGACCATTGCCCTTGGCCCAGGCTTTGTTGCTGGACAGGACGTGGACGCCGTGGTGGAGACCAAACGCGGCCACCGGCTTGGACGGATCATTCGGGAGGGGAGCGCTATCCCCAATACCGGCATCCCCGGCGTTATTGGCGGGTATGGTGCAGAGCGGGTGATCCATGCACAGGCCAATGGCGTTTTTATGAATGTGCGTAAAATTGGCGATTTGGTAGAGAAGGGTGAAGCTATTGCTACCATCCGCACCCCGGAGGGAACGGACATCCCAGTCACAGCACAGATTCCCGGCATTCTGCGCGGACTGCTGCGCAGCGGCTATCCAGTCACACCGGGTTTTAAGATCGCGGATATTGACCCCCGGCGGGAGGAACTTTCCAACTGTTTCCTGATATCGGATAAATCCCGCTGTATTGCCGGCAGTGTATTGGAACTTGTCTGTGCGCAGGTGTGGCAGTAAAACCTATATAAAAATAACCCCTGCCGTTTTGCGGAAAGGTCTGCAAATACGGCAGGGGTTTTATGGTTCTATGTTAGTTGCGGTAGCAGCGGTCCTGCCCCACAAGCCAGTTTTCGCACAGGCGCTGGGCTTCCTCAAGACTGCGGCTCTCGCAGTCAAAGAATGCACCGCGCATAGAGCAGTAGGAGTAGTGCACCTTAGAAACACCGTTGCCATCCTTGAAGCGCTCGTATCGTTCTTCACCGGGCATCAGAAAAAGCTGTTCCATGGTTCCTTCTCCTTTGTTTTCAAGCAGTATAAACGGCCGCCGGGCGGCGGCACACAACGCTTGCTATTGTATCACGATGGAGATCGGTTTGCCATTGTCTTTTTATCCAAAGATACGCCAGCTTTTTCTCTGCGGTTGTGTCAAAGAAGGGCTTGACAAATCATTCGTGCAAACTGCGTTCCTTTTCCAGCGCTGCTTTCATGCCGTGGATACGCCCCAGTGCATAGGAGAGCATTGCTGCGCACAACAGGTTCAGCCAGCCGCAGCGAGCCTGATTCAGAGAGTTTGTTACGCCCATGATCAGGTTTGCCAGACAAATCAGGGAAAGCATCCTGTCGATGCGGCTCAGGTGCGTCAGGCGGGAGTCGATATCCGAGAGCAGCTCAAAGCTGCCAAGCTCCGCTTTCCGACGGAAGTACACCCAGTTGACACAGCCGCCGATATACTCTGCACCCAGCTCCTTTACAAAGGCGCGGTAATCACTGCTGGGGTTCATCTCCAAGCGGATGATATACTCGCCCGGTTCGCAGCGTACAAAGGTATAAAAGGAAAACCCGGTATTGTCCAGTACCCAGCCCTCCTGTGCCATCTCGTTCAGCCAGCGCTCTTCTTTTTCAAAATCCCACACAAAGAAAAGCTTGAAAACGGTTTTCTTTTCCTTCATAAGGCTTCCTCCTTCAGGATGCTCTCACCATTTGCCACAAGCTGCTGCAAGCGGGCAAGCTCATGCTTTAAAACCTGTACACCTTCTGCGGTAAGCTGGTATTCCTTTTTGCGGCTGCCGCTCTCAGCAGGCAGGGGACGGATCCAGCCTTTTTCGCACAGAGAGGTCAAGGCACCATACAGTGTCCCGGCGGCAAGATGGACTCTGCCCCCGGAAAGCTGCTCCGTCTGCTGCATGATGCCATAGCCGTGCTGCGGATGGTAAAGAGACAACAGGATATAATAGGTCGATTCTGTCAATGCAAGGTTTTCCATACTGAAATACTCCATGGATTCTATCGGACGTCTTTATATCGTCAACCGATATATCGTACTTAAAGTATATCGTCAACCGATATACTTTGTCAAGTGTTTTCAGAAAAAAGTCATCAAAAAGCTTTAAAGCACGGTTCGTATGGAAAAACCGATGGAATGTAGGAAAATATTTTGTGCACTTTTCATAGTTTTCTTCTGAAGATTTTGGTGGTACAATATAGTCATCAAATTCTGCAATTCGGGAGGAGCTCCATGGCGGAAAAGTGTATTGAACTGGATAGTGTAGAGATCGCAGCGGCTGTTTTTGGCAACTGCGACCGGAATATTCGCTTATTGGAAAAAGAGTTTTCTGTCACCGCCGTCTGCCGTGGCACACAGCTGCGCATTTCCGGTGAGCCTGCCAACGTGGCGGCAGCGAACCGAGCCGTGGAGGGAATGCTTCTTCTGATCGAGAACCGCACCCCGCTGGAGGATCAGACTGTGCACTACTGCATCAGTTTGGCGCACGATGGCGCGGAGAAGCGGGTAAAGGAGCTGACCGAGGATTTTGTTACTGTCACGGTCAAGGGACGACCGATCCGCCCCAAAACGCTGGGACAGAAGGAATACCTGAGCGCCATCCGTTCCAATGCCATTACCTTCGGTGTCGGCCCGGCGGGTACCGGCAAGACCTATCTGGCCGTTGCCATGGCGGTAAAGGCCTTCAAGGCCAAAGAGGTCTCCCGCATTATCCTGACCCGCCCGGCGGTGGAAGCGGGTGAGAAGCTGGGCTTTTTGCCCGGTGACCTGCAGCAGAAGGTAGACCCCTATCTGCGTCCGCTGTACGACGGTCTGTTTGATATGCTGGGCGCAGAGACCTACGAGCGTCTGGTGGAAAAGCAGATCATCGAGGTCGCCCCGCTGGCCTATATGCGCGGGCGCACACTGGATGATTCCTTTATCATTCTGGACGAGGCGCAGAACACCACCCCGGAGCAGATGAAAATGTTCCTTACCCGTATGGGCGTAGGCTCTAAGGTGGTCGTTACCGGCGATGTGACCCAGATCGATCTGCCGGGCAGCACCCGCAGCGGTCTGGTGGACGCGCTGAAGGTGCTGAAGGATGTGAACGGCATTGCACAGTGCTACTTTACTGATAAGGACGTTGTGCGCCACCGGCTGGTGCAGGAAATCGTTAAGGCTTACGAGCGTGCCGCCCATCCGGCTGCCGAAGCGGAAAATAAAGAAAACAAAAAGAATTTTAAATAACCCTTTGAAAGGAGTGGACCGATATGTCCAACAAAGTTTTGATCACCAACTCCCAGAAAGCTGTCAAGGTGCCCTCCGGGCTTCGCATCCTCATCCGCCGCGCCTGCAACGCTGTGTTGGAGTATGAGCATTTTGACCGTCCCGCAGAGATCAGCGTTACCTTTGTGGACAACGCTGCCATTGCCGAGCTGAACAATCAGTATCGCAACAAGCCCATGCCCACCGATGTGCTGAGCTTTCCTCTGGGTGAGGACGGCAAGTATGATATCGACGAGAACAACGGTTGCATGATGCTGGGCGATATCGTCATCAGCATGGAGCGCGCCATGGAGCAGGCCAATCTGTATGGGCATCCGCTGCAGCGGGAGGTGGCTTTTCTGACTGTTCACTCCATGCTGCATCTGCTGGGTTACGACCACGAAAATGGCGGTCTGGAAGCTATGCGTATGCGCGAAAAAGAAGAGGCTGTGCTGCTGCAGCTGGGTCTGCCCCGCACGGTCAGCTACACGGAATGATATCCCTTTGCAACAGAACATAAAAACAAGACAGGAGTTCGCTTTGAGTACTACAATACCCGTTCAGGAGCATTACGACACCTCCTCTGTATTCGTTGCTGTCATCGGACGGCCAAACGTGGGCAAATCCAGCCTGACGAACCTCTTGGTCGGCGAGAAGGTGGCCATCGTCACCTCTAAGCCCCAGACCACACGCACCCGCATTACCGGCGTGATCACCCGGGGGCCGCTGCAGTATGTGCTGCTGGATACTCCCGGTGTGCACAAGGCGCATAACAAGCTGGGCAAGCGCATGGATAAGACCGCCAGCGATTCCATTGCGGATGTGGATGTTTCCATGATGCTGTTCGAGCCCTACGGTGCGTTGAACGAATCTGAGATGGCGCTGGTGGAAGCGCTGCACCGCAGCGGCCCAGCCATTGCGGTCATCAACAAGACTGACCTTGTGAAAGACCCTGCCGATTTGGAAGCCCGCAAGGCAGAGCTGAAGGCACTGGGTGTGTTTGATGCAATCTACACCATCAGCGTGCGCAACAAAGAAGGCAGCGAGGAGCTGTTTGATGCTCTGAGCCGTTACGCCGTGGAAGGTCCCCATTACTTTGATGATGACGCCTACACCGATATGCCGGAAAAAGAACTGGTGGCTGAGGTCATCCGCGAAAAGGCACTGCTCTTCATGCGGGACGAGATCCCGCACGGCATTGCAGTGGTGGTGGAGCGCTTTAAAGAGCGCCCGGGCACGGACCTGATCGACATTGATGTGAACATCTACTGCGAGCGGGAGAGCCACAAGGGCATGGTCATCGGCAAGGGCGGTGCGATGCTCAAAAAGATCGCCAGTGCTGCCCGCGCCGACTGCGAAGAATTTCTGGGCTGCCGGGTCAACCTGCAGTGCTGGGTCAAGGTAAAATCCGACTGGCGGGACAACGAGTTTTTGCTGAACAATTTCGGCTTTAAGCAGAATCCCTCCAACCGCTGAGCGCTGCCAAAGCAGGACAGTTTTCCCTTGTATGCTGTGCTAGAATCAGGCTGACACTATAAATAAGCGTTGCCTTTGCACAGGAAAGGGAAGGAGTGCTGAAAATGGATGCTGCTGCAAGCTGGCAGGCCTTTGCCTGCACGGGGAATATTCTCCGTTATCTCGATTACAAACAATGTGTGCAGCTGCCCGCCGAGCATCCGGCAGGAGAAACGGACGATGGAACCATTTGTGACCATGGGTCTGGTACTGAAGGAGACCCGTTATAGAGAAGCAGACCGTATTCTGACGATCCTAACCCCGAAGCTGGGCGTTATCACGGCAATGGCTGCAAACAGTCTGCGGCTGAAAAGCAAGCTGTTCAGCGCCTGCGGGCTGTTCTGCTATTCAGAGTTTACGCTGGTGCCCGGACGCAATATGTATACCGTGCGGGAAGCCGAGGTGCAGAACATCTTCCATGGCGTTTCCTCCTCCATTGAAGGGGTAAGCCTTGCCATGTATCTTACCGAATTGGCCGCTGCGCTTTCGCCTACCGGAGAGGAAGCAGCCCGGGAGCTGCGTCTGGTGCTGAACAGTCTGTATATGATCAGCGAGCACCGCACCGACCTGCGGGTGATCAAGGCGGTATTTGAGCTGCGCACCATGAGCGAGTGCGGCTTTATGCCGCAGATTGTCTGCTGCCGGGACTGTGGCACCTACGATGAAGGAGATGCCTTTTATCTGGACGCACAGGAAGGGCATCTGCTCTGTGCGTCCTGTGCGGCAAAGGCGGGCAAGAACTGCAATCTGGACAAGGCTGCGCTGTTTGCACTGCGTCACATCTGCTTGGTAGAGGACAAAAAAATATTTGCATTCAAGATCTCTGTGGGCAGTCTAGCAAAGCTTTCCGCAGTGGCTGAAAACTATGCCCTGACGCATCTGGATAAGCCGCTGAAGAGTTATGCCTTTTTGAAAAGCGTGCTGCCCTGACCAAAAAGGAACAGTATGGAAACAAGCTACTTAAAAACATTAGAATTGGATAAGATCATTGCCCGAGCAGCGGAGGGCTGCGTGTGCAAGGAAGCCCGTGCTATGCTGCTGGCCATTGAGCCGCAGTGCGACCCGGATGAGGTGCGCTACGCACTGGAACAGACGGACGCCATCAACACTCTGCTGATCAAAAACGGCTCACCGCGCTTTGGCGGGGTAGAGGGGGTCAGCCAGCTTGCCGCCCGTGCCGTAAAGGGCGGTGTGCTTTCTATGGGCGAGCTGCTGATGGTGGCCGGTGCGCTGCGTAATTTTCAGCACCTGACCAGCTGGTACGGCTCCTCTGAGCACGATGCTCTGCCGACCGATGATCTGTTTTACGCGCTGGCACCGGAACCGGGTCTTGAGCAGCAGATCTCCAGTGCCATTCTGGCACCGGATGCCATGGCAGATACCGCCTCCCGCACGCTGGCAGAGCTGCGCAAGAAAATCCGCGCCACTGAAAACAGCATCCGCGACCGGCTGGAAAGCATGGTGCGCAACATGGATACCTCCAAATACCTGCAGGAGAGCGTGGTTTCCATGCGCAACGGCCGGTATGTTGTGCCGGTCAAGAGCGAGTACCGCGGCGAGGTGAGCGGTATCATCCACGATGTATCCTCTACGGGCGCTACGGTGTTTGTGGAGCCGCAGGCTGTGGTGGAAGCCAATGCCCGCATCCTGCAGTACCGCGCACAGGAAGCGCAGGAGATCGAGCGCATTCTGGTGGCCTTTACCGCACAGGTAGCCGCCATTGAACCGCAGTTTCAGTACAGCTACAAGGCCATGCTGGAGATCGACATCCTGCTGGCAAAGGCGCGGCTTGCGCTGGAGTTGAAGGCCTTTAAGCCCGCTGTGCGGACGGATTCTTCCTTTAATCTGATCCGCGCCCGCCACCCGCTGATCGACCCGCAAAAGTGCGTTCCTGTGGATATTGCACTGGGCGGGGAATACGATTCCCTTATCATCACAGGTCCGAACACCGGCGGTAAAACGGTCACCCTGAAAACCGCCGGTCTGCTGTGCGCTATGGCACAGTGCGGTTTTCTGATCCCGGCAGACGAGCGCAGCGAGATCTGCGTGTTTGATGAATTTTTGGTAGATATCGGCGATGAACAGAGCATTGAGCAGAGCCTGTCCACCTTCTCCGGCCACATGAAAAAGATTACCGGCATTCTGGAGCTTGCCATGCCGCACACCCTTGTGCTGCTGGACGAGCTGGGCGCTGGCACCGACCCTGCCGAGGGTGCCGCACTGGCTGTTGCCATCATTGAGGCGCTGCGCCGCCGTGGTGTACTGCTGATGGCGACCACCCACTATGCGGAACTGAAGGTTTTTGCGCTGGAGACTAAGGGCGTGGTCAACGCCAGCTGCGAGTTTGATCTGGAGACCCTGCGCCCCACCTATAAGCTGAGTGTGGGCGTACCGGGCAAGTCCAACGCTTTCCTGATCAGCGAAAAGCTGGGCATCCCCAGTCGCGTCATTGAGGCTGCCCAGCAGCATCTGTCTGCCGAGGACAAACGTCTGGATGCAGTTCTGGGGCAGCTGGATAATCTGAAACTTCAACTGAAAGAAAGCCAGAACGAGGTGGAGCAGCTACGCAACGAAGCTTCTCATCAGCTGGAAGCCGCCCGCAAAAAGCGGGATGAGCTGATCCAGCAGGGCGAAAACGAATTGGAAGCCGCCCGTGCCAAGGCACGTACACTGGCACAGCAGGTGGAAACACAGGCCTACGCGCTGACCGACGAACTGCGCCAGCTGCAAAAGGACGAGCGCATGAGCGCCCAGCAGAAGGCACAGCGCGCCCGCGAGATTGCCAAAAAGGAGACCGAAAAGCTGTTTGCCGGTACAGAGGTGGTGCATAACCCCGTTAAGGAGTTTGTGCCGCTGAAGGAGGTAAAGGTGGGGCAGGAGGTCTGCATTGCAGAACTGAACCAGCTGGCCACCGTTCTGGCGCTGCCGGACAAAAACGGCGATGTGCTGGTGCGTGCCGGTATCATCAAGACCAAGGTACCCCTCAAGGGCTTGAAGCAGCCGGAAAAGCTGGTAAAAGAACCAACTGCGCCCAAGACCAAAGCGCAGCAGCGGTACTCCCGCCTGACCGGTGATACAAACCGCCCCAACGGCAGGGTAGAGCGCGTACAGCGCACCGCCAAAATGGAGTGCAACCTGCTGGGGCTTACGGTGGATGAGGCACTGTCAGAGGTGGATTCCTTTATCGATCGCGCCATCCTGAACGGACAGACGGTGGTCTATCTGATCCATGGCAACGGCACCGGTGCACTGCGCACCGCCATCCATAAGCATTTGCGCGGTAACCGCATGGTAAAAAGCTTCCGTCTTGGCCGTTACGGCGAAGGCGAAAGCGGCGTGACGGTTGTAGAACTGAAATAACCCAGTAAGGACTGCCTTTTGAAAAATTGGCAGTCTTTTTTTGTTGCAGCGCAGGGAAAAGGCGAGTATACTCGTATTATAAATGTAAAACGAACAGGAAGTAAAACTTTATGCCAACCAGTCATCGCAGACCTGCAAATAAACATAGCAAACATAAAACACGCCGCCGCAAAACACAGCACCAGCTTTTACGCGGTATGCTGTTTGTTTTTGCGGCATTGATGCTCTGTTTCGGCCTGTTTTTATGGAAGGCGGCACTGGAATTGAACGCACCCGCAGAACCCGCAGTCTCAGCATCAGAGGATGATTTTCGTCCTGTGGTGGGCGACCCGCCGTACCGGGTGGCAATAGACGCAGGGCATGGCGGCAGCGACCCAGGCGCAAGGGGAGTGGTCGAGGAAAAACAGGTCACAGCAGCAACGGCTGCTGCGCTGCTTCAATGGTTAGAGCAGGATCCGAATTACATTCCGTTGCAGACCCGGGAAAGCTTTGATAAAACCGCGACACCTGCCCAACGTGCAGCCGCCGCCAGTGCCCAAAGCCCGCAGCTGCTGCTGTCCATCCACGGCAACTCCGCAGCCAACGGCTCTACGGCATCCGGTTTTGAATGCTATCCGGCAGTGCCCGGACGCACATGGCATCAGGAAAGCTTTTATTTTGCCCGGCTGCTGGCAGGAGGAATGCAAAGCATCGGCGCAAAGCTGCGCGGACGTGGGGGAGTGCGTTACATTTATTATCTGGAAAACGACCAGAAGCAGCTGGTGGAGAACACCTACACACAGGTGCGGCCTGAGCGCAGTTTTACGCTGCTGGAAGATGTGGATTGTCCGGCAGTATTGTCAGAACAGTGCTTTGTGACAAACGCCGAGGATGTAGAGCGATTTGGCAGCGAGGAGGGCTGCAAGACTGTGGCGCGTATTTATTACGAAGCCATCTGTGCGTACTTTGGCACAGAACCGCTGCCATTGAAATGAGCATCGCATCACCAAAGCAGAAGAAGCGATACTGCTTATATAACATGACTGGTAACGCACCAGAACAGCCATCGCAGGCAGAAGTCAAACACTTGAACGTACTGGTAATACGTCCAGCGGTGTAGATGCAGGCGTATGCAAACTGAAACGCATCCACAGAAGCTGCCGGAAATCTGACAGAAAGAGAGAAGGGCAGCTTCTGTTTTTTGATTATAGTTGTTTCGTATAATGTACGTTATGCGAAACTTAGGGAAGTGAAAAAAGCCCATTTCCCGGATTTTTGGCGTTTCAGCCCCGGCTGGCTCATTTTTCGGCTTGGCTTAACCGTTCTACGCATTCTACACTTTTTATCATGTTTTATTGTTTTCTTTGTCTCACGCTTACAGATACTTCCTGTGTTATGCGCTGCTTCATTGGTTCGTTAGTAATTCATTTTGTTCTAGCAATTTTATTCCAGCAAGCATCTCTATGCGCTTGCTTTATAACATTTCATGTTACGGCTGTGGTTGTTCAGTTGCTTTTGTGTAGACATTACTTTGCGTGTTTCGACCAGATCGTTTCTTATGTATGTATGCTGACTGCTTATAATGTAAATTATAAAGACCTATGACTTTAATCCGGCCAAGCCGGATCGTGTCATAGGCCTTTGCATCGTTTCAAGCGCTATTCAGGTTATAAGATCTTAGTGGTTTAAGTATCGTTCGATGAGTCGTCGGTTTCTTCGGCAGACATTGCCGAGATATCTGCTCGGAAGCCATCCTGTGCAGCGCCCTCAAAGGCCGCCATAGGGCCGGACGGCTCAGAATCGTCCTCACCCGCCGGGGCATTTTCGGCAGATGTCTCCCCTGCTGCTTCTGTTGTATCCAAGCTTGCTTTTGCGGCTTTTATGGGCAGTACCTTGCCCAACGGGTTTTCTTCAATGGCAGAGCGCACCTGAAATTCTTGCAGGTGCGTATAAATTTGCGTTGTTCCGACGCTGCTGTGACCCAGAAGCTGCTTGAGGGTAAGGATATCCACATTGCCGGTCTGATACATCAGGGTTGCAGCGGTATGGCGCAGCTTATGGGTGGAAAAGCCCTTCAGTCCGGCAGCCTTCATTGCGCCGGAGATCAGCTGTTCTACCCTGCGGTTCGAGATACGTTCCTTGCGCATACGGGTGATAAATACCGCTTTTTCCTTGGGTGAAAGCCCTTCCATAGTATTGCGCTTGCGCAGATACAACTGCAACGCCTCCACGCAGGCATCGTTCAGGTAGACCATGCGTTCCTTATGGCCTTTGCCGAACAGGCGTATCTGCCGCTGCTCTAAATCGATGTCTCCAAGATCCATGCCTACCAGCTCTGCAAGACGCATACCACAGTTGAGAAACAGCACCACCATGCAATAGTCCCGCTCCGGGAAATCGCTCTGGGTCTGGGTGCTCTCCAAAAGCGAGATGGACTGCTCTGCTGTCAGATATTTGGGCAATACTTTATCCTGCTTGGGCGGGCGGATAGCCGCCGTAGGGTCCTCGGTTAAGCGGTTGACCTGATTGACCAGATAATCATAAAAGCCGTGCAGGCTGGCCAGCCGCCGGGCGGTAGAGGATTTTTTGTTGCCGCATTCCCGGTTCAGAAAATAAAGATACTCGTAGATGTCCTCTTTTGTTATGCTGCCCCAGAAGGCTGTGTCCAGCCCCTTGGGGTCAATTTCTTTAAATTCTGCATCTGTTGGCACAAGACCGCGGCGGCGCTTCATAAAGCGGCTGAAAGAGCGCAGGTCACAGTAATAATTGAAAGCCGTGTTGGCACTTTTACCGGCGATCACCTCAAGATACCGCACATATTCTACAATATCCGGGGCGGCATCCTCAAAGGGCGCGTGCTTACCGGGGTTTCTTTCGTCCAGATAGATCGACATAGGTTCCTCGTTTCATCACAGGCGGTCGTTTTTCAGCGCATTGATGGCATCTGCAATATAAGCTGCGCCAACCAGCTTCATGCCGGGATAATCTGCGGCATTCAGATGCGCAAGACTGTGCTTAGGGATAACTGCCCGCTCAAAGCCGATACGCTCTGCCTCGTGCAGGCGCTGTTCCAGATTGGGCACACTGCGCACTTCCCCGCCCAGACCTACCTCTCCGATGGCGATAAGCTTATCGCTGACCGGGCGGTCCAGCAGCGAGGAGACCATGCTCAGACAGACTGCAAGGTCGCAGGCGGTATCCCGCAACGCAATGCCGCCTACGATGTTAACGTAGACATCCAGATTGCCAAAGAAGTACCCTGCCCGCTTTTCCAGCACGGCGATCAAAAGGTTCATGCGGTTATAGTCGTATCCGCTGCAGGCGCGGCGGGGTGCCGGGAAATTTGTCTTGGTGGCAAGCGCCTGTATCTCGCTCAGGATAGGACGACTGCCCTCCATGGTGCAGGCTACACAGTTGCCGGAGACCCCCAGCGGACGCCCCTCCAGCAGCATCTGGGAGGGGTTTTCGATCTCGGCAAGCCCTGTGCCGGTCATGTCGAACATTCCCAGCTCATTGGTGGAGCCATAGCGGTTTTTTGCTGCCCGCAGAATGCGGTACGGCAGCATCTTGTCACCCTCAAAGTAAAGCACCGTATCCACGATATGCTCCATGACCTTGGGACCTGCGATCGCGCCATCCTTGTTCACATGACCCACGATGAACATGGGGATCTCCTGCTTTTTAGCTACCGCCAGCAGCCGCGCGGCACTCTCCTTCACCTGACTGACTGTACCGGACGAGGACGAGATATCCATGCAGCGCATGGTCTGGATGGAGTCAATGACCACAAGATCCGGCTTTTCCTTTTCAATCAGGCCGCAGATCTCATCCACGTCGTTTTCTGCCGCCAGAAAGATGTTGTCCTGCGGTACCTTCAGCCGTGCGGCGCGCAGTTTGACCTGCCGGACAGATTCCTCTCCGGTGATATACAGCACGCTGTGCTGGTTAGAGATGGCACCGCACAGCTGTAGCAGCATAGTAGATTTACCAACGCCCGGCTCACCGCTCAAAAGCACCACGCCGCCCAGCACGATACCGCCGCCCAATACACGGTCCAGCTCCGAGATACCGGTCAGGATACGGCTTTTTTCCTCAGTCGTGCTGATCTCTGACAGCCGCCGGGCGGTCAGGGTGGTCACGCCCTCCTGACGAGCCGCAGCAGCCTGCCGGGCAGCAGGAGTCCCTGCCTTTGGAGCTTCGGCAACAACGTCCTCGTTCATGGTATTCCAGCTGCCGCAGCTGGGGCAGCGTCCCATCCAGCGGGGGCTTGTCTCTCCGCAATTGGAGCATACATAGACGGATTTCAGTTTCATGTCTGTCCCTCATTTATTTATGGTCTTTTGTTATTGTAACACACTGTACCAAAACCCGCAAGAAAAGGATACTGTTCACAGGCGGCTTCCCAGATACGAAAGCCCTGCCGCCGCACCGCACAGCGGCAGCAACACTACCATGGTCAGCAGATATTGTCCCAGCAGTGTCTGCACCCCGGGGCGGGCTTGTCCGCCGGAATGCTTGCGGAAGGAATAGGCGTGGATTCGGCTGCTGACCTGCAAAGCGCAGGCCCCGAAAAAGCACAGACAGCCACTTGCTGCTGCCGCCGGTAAGCCTGTCCACAGCAGTGCCGAGAGCATTGTTTTCCACCCGCCTGCTGTGCAAAGCTGTACCATGAGCAGACCGCTGCCCAAACCGTACAACATCATGCTGCCAAAGATCATTATAGGCCCAAGGGCAGACAGTCCCAATACCAGAAACAGGCTGACCACAAGGCCGAGAGCCAGATATTCCATGCTAAAAAGCTGTACCGTCCCTTGCATACTGCCCGGTGCAAACAGCCCTTGCCACGCTTCCAGATAATACCGCAGCAGTTCTGCCTGCCGGGCATCGCATACGGCCTGCAATACACCGGCTGCCGAACTCCCCAGCAGAAAGGCCGCAGCCAGCAGCCAGCAATCCCGGGTGGCGTGCCGCTTTGCCGGGATGCAGGGCTCTTTTGATGGCAATTGCTCTACAGTTTCCGGTGCAGTTTCCGGTACAGTCGGCAGAGCAGGCTCTGCTTTCTGCACCGGCAGACTGACCGTCTGCGGCAGCAAGGACAGGTTTTCTTCCGTTTTTTCTTGTTCGTAGATCCACATACGCTGTTTTCTCCTCTGATGGATTCGATTTGCCGGATCGATCAACGAAGCGTGTGCCTGCGGCTGCGCAGGGTGACCCCAAGCAGCCCTCCGATACAGCCGCAGAGCAGCACCGCCAGAATACGGCACACTACAGCCGGCGCGGCAGCGGTGCCGTTCCACACAGCGGAAAGCGCCAGCGGCACTGCCAGAAATGTACTTTGGAGCAGTCCGGTCAGCAGACCGCGCACCTTTTTACGGAACGCTGCCGCCAGTGCACACAGCGAACTACCCATGCACACGGCTGCTGTGGCAAGTACCGGCACGACACTGCCGGAGCAGCCGTGCCCGGCCATCAGATGCGCAAAACCAGCCAGCGCCGCCGCTGTTACGGCCACCCCCAGCGCCCCGAAAAGCGCAAACGAAAGAAGCTCCGCCGGGAAACCTCGAGACTCAGACATAACAAAACCGCCTCCCTGCACATAGTCTATGCAGGGAGGCGGTTCATGTATGCACGGTGTTAACGCTTACTTCTTGTCGGCAGGAGCCTTGTCCATGTTCAGCTTTTCGACCGAAGAGATAGCAGACTTGGTGAAGCGGATCTTCACGCGGTCAGCGCCGGTCTCCAGAACAAAAGTGTCGTCCTTGATGGCGACAACGCGGCCAATGACACCGCCGATGGTAGTGACCTGATCGCCGATCTCCAGACTGCTGCGCATAGCGGCATCCTTCTTTTCCTGCTTCTTCTGGGGACGGTAGATCATGAAGTACAGCAGGACCAGCATCAGTGCCAGCGTGAAGAACAGGCTGATATAGCCTTCGGACGTGGTAGTCAGAAATTGCATGGGGCAAAATCTCCTCTCAAAAATTCAGATAATGCTATTATACCCTCTTATCGGCCTTGTTGCAAGGCTAAAGTTTAAATTCGGGTATCCAGAAGCTTCACGTATCTGTCGTGGAAGGCGGTAAAGGTGCCGGCATCCAGTTCATCCCGGATACGCTCCATCAGGTGGTTGTAGAACCACAGATTGTGCATCACGGTCAAACGCATACCCAGCATCTCGTCTGCCTTGAGTAGATGCCGGATGTAGGCACGGGAGTAATTACGGCACACCGGGCAGCCGCAGGCGGGGTCGATGGGACGCTCGTCCCGCTCGTACTTGGCATTTTTGATGTTGATGATACCGCTCCATGTATTCAGATGACCGTGGCGGGCATTGCGGCTGGGCATAACGCAGTCAAACAGATCCACGCCGCGGGCAACGGCCTCGATGATGTTGCCGGGGGTGCCGACGCCCATCAGATAGCGGATCTTGTCCTTGGGCATATACGGCTCCACCTGACTGATCATCTCATACATCACTTCGGTGGGCTCGCCCACAGCCAGACCACCGATGGCGTAGCCGTCCAGCTCCAGCTCGGCGATCTGCTTCATGTGCTCCACGCGCAGATCTGCATAGGTGCAGCCCTGATTGATGCCGAACAGAAGCTGATCCGGGTTGACAGAGATACCCTCGTGCTTCAGGCGTGCCATCTCAGCCTTGCAGCGCTTCAGCCAGCGGGTGGTGCGCTCGCAGCTGTCCTTGGAGTAATCGTGCTGGGCGGGGTTCTCCACGCACTCATCAAAGGCCATGGCGATGGTAGAGCCCAGATTTGCCTGGATCTGCATACTCTCCTCCGGGCCCATAAAGATGCGGTGACCGTCCAGATGAGAGGCGAAGGTCACACCCTCCTCGGTGATCTTGCGCAGCTTTGCCAGACTGAACACCTGAAATCCGCCGCTGTCGGTCAGGATAGGCCCGTTCCAGCGGGTGAACTTGTGCAGGCCGCCCATATCTGCCACCAGCTTGTCGCCGGGACGCAGATGCAGGTGGTAGGTGTTGCACAGCATGACCTGCGCGCCGATATCCTTCAGATCCTGCGCCGACAGGCCGCCCTTGATGGCACCGGCGGTGGCAACGTTCTGGAAGGCAGGGGTCTGCACCGTGCCGTGCACGGTTTTGAACTCGCCCCGCCGGGCGTTGTGTTCCTGCTTGAGCAGGGTGTAGGTCGTCAAAGAAGGCATGGTCTTTTCCTTTCTGCGCACGGAAAACAGCCGTGCAGCCTCGATGCAGGCAGCAAGCCTGCAAGTTATCAGAATGATCACAGCAGCATTATGCCGCAATTACAAAAAAATCACAAAATGAGCATGGCATCGCCAAAGGAGAAGAAGCGGTACTTCTCTGCCACGGCTACTTCATAGGCGTGCATGGTCTTTTCGTAGCCGTACAGAGCGGACACCAGCATGATCAGGGTGCTCTCCGGCAGGTGGAAGTTGGTGATCAGGCCGTCGATGCAGTTGAACTTCACACCCGGATACAGGAAGATGGAGGTGTTGCCGCTGCAGGCTTTGATCTCGCCATACTTGGCAGCAGCAGCCTCCAGCGTGCGGCAGCTGGTAGTACCCACTGCGATGACCCGGTGGCCTGCGGCCTTGGTCTCGCGGATGCGCCGGGCGGTCTCCTCGCTGATGGAATACCACTCGCTGTGCATCTTATGGTCGGTGATCTTGTCCTCCTGCACGGGGCGGAAGGTGCCAAGACCAACGTGCAGGGTGACCTCGGCAATGCCGACGCCCATGGCGCGGATGGTGTCCATCAGCTCCGGGGTAAAGTGCAGCCCGGCGGTGGGAGCAGCTGCGCTGCCCAGCTCCTTGGCATAGACGGTCTGGTACTGGCTCTGATCCTCCAGCTGCTTTGTGATGTAGGGCGGCAGCGGCATCTTGCCAAATTCATCCAGCTTTTCATAAAGCGTTTCGGTATCATAATAGAATGTAACGTACTTGTTGCCGTCCTCCATGGTCTCGTCCACCACGGCGGTCAGACTGCCGTCGCCAAAGCTCACCTTTGTGCCGGGCTGCATCCGCTTGCCGGGCTTTGCCAGGCACTCCCACTGGTCGCCCTTCACCTGCCGCAGCAGCAACAGCTCACATACGGCACCGGTAGGCTGCTTGACGCCCACGATGCGGGCGGGCAGCACCTTGGAATTGTTTACCACCAAAAGATCCCCCGGCTCCAGAAATTCCGGCAGATCACGGAACACCTTGTGCCGGATGCTGTCGTCCTTTTGGCTCAGAACCATCAGCCGCGCAGCGTCCCGCGGGGCTGCAGGCTCCTGTGCAATGAGCTCTTTGGGTAAATCATACCAAAAATCTTTTTTTAACATGCTTTGCATTTGCCTTTCCGATGATTGACACGAAGGTCGTATCAATGTTATCATAAAATCTGTATAAGCAGTATCTATTATATTGCATGGGCGTCCGGTTTGCAAGCCTGCGTTCTGTGTGAATTTCGTTTTTTTGAAAGGAAAGGTGCTGGAAATGGAAAAACAGTATAAAGTTGGCGTTGTCGGTGCGACTGGTATGGTCGGTCAGCGCTTCATCACACTGCTGGAGAATCACCCCTGGTTCAAACTGACCACCCTGGCCGCATCCGGCCGCAGTGCAGGCAAGACCTATGAGGAAGCTGTCGGTTCCCGCTGGGCCATGACCACCCCGATGCCCGAAAGCGTGAAGAAGATGGTCGTGCTGGACGCTTCCAAGGTGGAAGAGGTCGCTTCGCAGGTGGACTTCATCTTCTGCGCCGTCAATATGCCCAAGGCCGAGATCAAGGCACTTGAGGAGGCTTATGCCAAGGCAGAGTGCCCGGTCGTCTCCAACAACAGCGCCAACCGCGGCACCCCGGATGTGCCGATGGTGGTGCCGGAGATCAACGCCGACCACATTGAGATCATCCCGGCACAGCGCAAGCGTCTGGGCACCAAGCGCGGCTTCATCGCCGTCAAGTCCAATTGCAGCCTGCAGAGCTATGTGCCCGCCCTGCATCCCCTGATGAAGGACTTTGGCGTGAGCAAGGCACTGGTGTGCACCTATCAGGCTATTTCCGGTGCAGGCAAGACCTTTGACCGGATGCCTGAGATTGTGGACAATGTGATTCCCTACATCGGCGGCGAGGAGGAAAAGAGTGAGCGCGAGCCGCTGAAGCTGTGGGGCCATATCGAGGGCGACCAGATCGTCAATGCTGAAAAGCCGGTCATCACTGCACAGTGCTTCCGTGTGCCTGTCTCGGACGGTCACACCGCAGCCGTGTTCGTAAGCTTTGATAAAAAGCCCACCAAGGAGCAGATGCTGGAAGCTTGGACGAACTTCCGCGGCCCTGCACAGGAACTGAACCTGCCCAGCGCACCCAAGCAGTTCCTGCACTACTTTACCGAGCCCGATCGTCCGCAGCCCAAGCTGGACCGCAACACCGAGAACGGCATGGCCGTGTGCATCGGCCGTCTGCGGGAGGACACCCTGTTTGACTACAAGTTTGCCTGCATGAGCCACAACACCCTGCGCGGTGCTGCCGGCGGTGCTGTGCTGCTGGCTGAGCTGCTGGCAGCAAAGGGCTATATGGACTAATGTAATGCCTGAATTTTTGCGCGATACACGCAGCAAAGGAGTTTTTTACTATGAAGAAGCCTGTCTTTACCGGCGCGGGTGTGGCCATCATCACCCCGATGTACGAGGACGGAAGCATCAACTTTGACGAGCTGGGCCGCATTATCGAGGATCAGATCGCCCGCCACACCGATGCCATCATCATCTGCGGCACCACCGGCGAGTGCTCTACCATGACCGATGAGGAGCAGCTGGCCACCATCAAGTTCACCGTGGATACGGTCAATCACCGCGTACCGGTCATTGCCGGTGCCGGTTCGAACGATACCGACCACGGCTGCGCACTGGCAGCAAAGTCTGCTGCCTGCGGTGCCGATGCCCTGCTGATGGTCACCCCCTACTACAACAAGACCTCGCAGGCCGGTCTGGTGGCACACTTTACCGCCATGGCTGAGGCTGGCGGCATCCCGGTCATCCTGTACAATGTGCCCTCCCGCACGGGTCTGAACATTGCACCCGAGACCGCTTTGGAGCTGAGCAAGCACCCGCTCATTAACGGCATCAAGGAGGCCTCCGGCAACATCTCTCAGGTAGCCAAGGTTGCTGCACTGTGCGGTGATGCGCTGAACATCTACTCCGGCAACGACGATCAGGTAGTTCCCCTGCTGGCACTGGGCGGCAAGGGCGTCATCAGCGTGGTGTCCAATGTTGCGCCGGAGCTGGTGCATAACTGCTGTCAGGCTTTCTTTGACGGCGACACCGCCAAGGCCTGCGCTTTGCAGCTGGAAATGCTGCCGCTGGAGGAGGCTCTGTTCTGCGAGGTGAACCCCATTCCGGTCAAGTACGCCATGAACGTGCTGGGCTGGAACGCAGGCGAATGCCGTCTGCCGCTGGTAGAGCCCAGCGATGCCCACAAGGCAAAGATCGAGCAGGCTCTGCAGGCTGCAGGTCTTATTAAGGAATAAAAAGCTTACAGAATGCCCGGGAATTTTCAGCTTCCGGGCATTCTGCCATATTATAGAAACGAGGAAACAACAATGACAGAGATCGTGATTCAGGGCATTGGTGGCCGCATGGGCCATGTGCTGTGCGATATGATCGCACAGCGGGAGGACTGCCGTGTGGTGGCCGGTATCGATATGAAGGACGGCGAACAGAACGGCATCCCGGTCTACGACAGTCTGGAAAAGCTGAACGGCAAGGGCGATGTGATCATCGACTTCAGCTCCCCTGCCGCAGTGGAAAAGGCACTGCCCTACTGCCAGACCCACAAGCTGCCCATCGTGGTGTGCACCACCGGCCTTTCAGAGGAGTTGCAGCTGAAGGTAGTGCAGCTGTCCCGCAGCGTTCCGGTGTTCAAGAGCGCTAATATGTCCATGGGCATCAACGTGCTGGCCGAGCTGTGCAAGCGCGCCTCTGCCGTGCTGGGCATCAATTATGATATTGAGATCGTGGAGCAGCATCACCACAACAAGCTGGATGCACCCAGCGGAACGGCGCTGATGCTGGCAGACGCTATCAACGAGCAGAATGACGGCGCGTACCATTATGTGTACGACCGCTCTTCCGTGCGCCAGAAGCGCGACCCGAAGGAAATCGGCATCAGCGCTGTGCGCGGCGGCAGCATCGTAGGCGACCACGAGGTTCTGTTCTGTGGCCCGGACGAGGTGATCACCCTGCGGCACACCGCCTACTCCCGCAGCATCTTTGCCAACGGTGCCGTGAATGCTGCGGTCTATCTGGCAAAAAAAGAGCCGGGGCTGTACGATATGGGCGACCTGATCGCCGCCCTCTGAAAAATAAGCTGCCCCGGCATACGCCGGGAGAAGAGGTGAACGATGAAGCAGGAGCCTTTAAAGCGGCGGCGTCCGGCTGCCCGTAAGCGCGGCCGAAAGCAAACGCTCCGGGCGGTGGTGCTGTCGGTTCTTACGGTGAGCGTGATAGCACTGTGTCTGGGAATCTGGACAAGACTGCCGGGAGAAGATGTGCCGGTGGGCGGCATAGAGCCGCCGGAGGATGCGCTATCCCCTGCTTCATCTGTTGCGGCACCGGAGCCGGAACCTGAACCACAGCCTGTGGTGGAGACCATCCGCTTTTCCGCAGCAGGAGATAACCTGATCCACTCTCCCATTTATAATCAGGCCGCCCGCCGGGCAGGCGAAGATGGAAAGTACAGCTTTGATTACTGTTATGAGCATATCGCTCCTTTCTATGCTGAGCAGGATGTGAACTGGATCAATCAGGAGACCCTTTGCAGCGACACCCTTGCACCCTCCACCTACCCCAGCTTTTCCACCCCCGGCGACTGTGCGCGGGCGCTGTACCGCGCCGGGGTGCGGGTGTTCAGCCTTTCCAATAACCACACCTACGACAAGGGCGCGTCCGGTATTGCCGCCACTCTACAGTTCTGGGAGTCTATGCCGGAGGACGTGGTCACCACCGGTCTGTGGCGCGGCGAAGAGGACTATGACCGCATCCCGCTGCAAACCGTCAACGGCGTCACCATCGCGTATCTCTCCTACACCGAGCACACAAACGGCATCCGCCAGAACAAGAATATGACGGCCAATATCATCTACACCAGCCAGACCGATGTGATCGAGCGGCAGGTGCGTTTGGCACGCCAGCAGGCGGATTTTGTAGTGGTTGGGGTTCACTGGGGTGTAGAGGATAGCCACGCCATCGTGGACAGCCAGCGCACACTGGCGCAACAGCTGGCAGACTGGGGTGCAGATGTCATTGTGGGCACCCACCCTCATGTGCTGCAGGATGCCCAGTGGCTTACCGCAGCAGATGGGCGGCGGAGTTTTGCGGCCTACTCGCTGGGCAATTTTCTCAGCACTCAGAGCCGTCCGGATCAGCTGGTGGGCGCTATCCTGACTTTGCAGCTGCAAAAGACCACACAGCCGAACGGCTCAGTGCAATGTGAAGTGCTTGCGCCGCAGCTGCACCCCACCGTGACACATTACGATGCAGGAAAAGCCAATGTGCGCACCTATCTTTTGCGCGATTACACGCAGGAATTGGCGGCAGCGCATGGTGTGCGGGCAAAATATTCTGATTTCAGCCTTGACAGGATACAAAAAATCGCGCAAAATAATATCAGCGCATCCTTTTTGTCGCAAGACGAGAATTAGTGTAACATAAAAGCGGCGTATTTGTGCTATGCAATGCAGCGCTGTTGCATTAAAAGTTGAATTGCGATAGTACTTACATAAAAATGTGAAATGATTGAGCGTTGCCCGGTAGCCCGGGCAGAACGGAGGACTTTTTATGTACGGAGTATCGAAGATCAATATCGAGACTGACCTGATGATGATCAGCGTGCAGGACGTGGCGTTCCGGGGCAACAGTCTGTCCCGCTATCTGGATATCTTTGCAGAGACCGGCGTGGTGGTGGACATGATCAGCCAAAGCGCCCCACATGGCACTACCATTGATTTCAGCTTTACCGCATCCAGCAGCGATCTGCCGCTGGTGATGAAAGCAATCTCGGCGGCAAATCTGGATAAGGACGCCAAGGCTTCTCCTTTGATCAGCGTGGGCTACTCTAAGCTGAATCTGTTCGGCGAGGATATGGTCACCAGCTGCGGCGTGGCTGCGCGGGCGCTGAACGCACTGGCTATGGCTGGTATCGAGGTATTGCTGATCACCACCAGCGATCTGGATATCTCTCTGCTCGTCCACGCTGAAAACGAAGATGCTGCCTATGAAGCGCTGAAAAAGGCGTACGAGCTGTAACAGCAATAGGCCGGAGGGGGCAGCTGCGTTTCCGGTTTGATTTGCAGGCCATCAGCGGCTGTTACGCGCTAAAATGTAAAAAATGGTCCAGAAACGCCTACAGACGTTTCTGGACCATTTTTAATAATGCTTTTTTACAGCGTTACCTTGTGGTAGATCTTTTTACCCTTTTTGATGACGATGCCCTTGGCCAGCTGCTCTGCGGTAAAGCTGACAGTGGGAGCAGCGACCTTTTCGCCGTCTGCCAGAACACCGCCCTGCACCACCAGACGGCGTGCTTCGCCATTGGAAGCAGCCAGACCGGCCTTGACCATCAGGGTCAGGATGCCGATAGCGCCGTCCGTCAGGTCAGTCTCGGTCAGCTGGGTGCTGGGCATATGCTCGGTATCCATCGCGTTGCCGCTGAACAGTGCACGGGCAGCATTCTGAGCCTTTTCGGCCTCCTCCTTGCCATGCACCATGCTGGTCATCTCGTAAGCAAGGATCTCCTTGGCTTCGTTCAGGCGCTGATCCTGCCAAGTGCTCATCTCTTCGATCTGCTCCAGCGGCAGGAAGGTGAGCATCCGAATGCACTTCATCACATCGGCATCGCCCACGTTGCGCCAGTACTGGTAGAACTCGAAGGGACTGGTCTTGTTGGGATCCAGCCAGACAGCGTTGCCGGCGGTCTTGCCCATCTTCTTGCCCTGAGAGTCGGTCAGCAGGGTCACAGTCATGGCGTAGGCATCCTTGCCCAGCTTGCGGCGGATCAGCTCAGTGCCGCCCAGCATATTACTCCACTGGTCGTCGCCGCCGAACTGCATATTGCAGCCGTAGTGCTGAAACATATAGTAGAAGTCGTAGCTCTGCATGATCATGTAGTTGAACTCTAAGAAGGACAGACCCTTCTCCATGCGCTGCTTGTAGCATTCGGCGCGCAGCATATTGTTCACGGAGAAGCAGGCGCCTACCTCGCGCAGCAGCTCAACGTAGTTCAGATCCAGCAGCCAGTCGGCGTTGTTCACCATCAGAGCCTTGCCTTCGGAGAAATCAATGAACTTCTCCATCTGCTTTTTAAAGCAGGCGGCATTGTGGGCGATATCGTCCTTGGTCAGCATCTTGCGCATATCGGTGCGGCCGGAGGGGTCACCGATCATGGTAGTGCCGCCGCCAATCAGGGCGATGGGCTTGTTGCCCGCCAGCTGCAGACGCTTCATCAGGGTCAGCGCCAGAAAATGGCCGGCGGTCAGACTGTCGGCAGTGCAGTCAAAGCCGATGTAAAAGGTAGCCTTGCCATTGTTGATCAGGTCGATGATCTCCTCATCGGTGATCTGCGCTACCAGACCACGAGCTTTCAGTTCTTCGTACAGCGTCATGGGAAAAACCTCCTGTTTTTGGGGCAGAGGAAACAAAAACGCCCTCTGCCAAAAATAAATTTGGCAGAGGGCGAGATAACTTCGCGGTACCACCTCTGTTTGCCGTTTCCTCACAGAAACGGCCTTACGAGTGCACACCCCAGAGTAGAGTGACACTCCTGCGTCTTTAACGCTCGCACGCGGCACAGCCTACTAGCCTTACGCATTCAGCCTGCAGCTCCGGGAGGTATTTCCCCTGCTGTTCTGTGATCCCTTGCACCAACCGGGACTTCTCTGGACAGAACGCTTCAGGGTACTTGTTCCCTTCATCGCCATTAACAGTGTCTACTCTATCACAAGACCGCCGCCTTGTCAAGAGCTGTCTTTTTCTGCATAAATGCATTCCTATGAATCAACCGCTGTGCTTGCGCTCCTGCAGCATTTCCCGTGCATTGGCGCGGGAAAGTTCGGTGACATGGTCGCCGGAGATGAGACGCGCCAAGGCTTCTACGCGGCCATTTTCGTCCAGCGGATGGATCTCAGTATAGGTGCGCTCGTTGGACACGTTTTTCTGGATGAGCAGATGGCAGTCGGCCAGCGCTGCGATTTGCGCCGTATGGGTGATGCACAGGATCTGATGTCCCTGTGCGCTCTGGCGCAGCACCTCACCGATGCGTCCCGCCGCCTTGCCGGACACGCCGCTGTCGATCTCATCATAGATCACGGTTGGCACAGCGTCCTTATCGGCCATTGCGTTCTTGATGGCAAGGGTGATACGGCTCAGCTCGCCGCCGGACGCGATTTTAGCCAGCGGCTTAGGCGCTTCACCGGGGTTTGTTGAGATGTAGAATTCAACGCTGTCCTGCCCGTGGCTGGCCAGCGGACCGCGGGTGTGCCGCAAGGTCATGCGCACGCCCGGCATATTCAAAAAGTCCAGCGTGCCGGAAATGCGGGTGTTCAATTCCTCAAAGGCTTTCAGCCGGGTCTGGGTCAGCACCTCTGCTTTTTCCCGCGCTTTTGCGTAAAGACGCAACTTTTCCGCCTGCAAGGCATCATAGCGCTGCTGGGAGTGCTGGATGCTATCCAGCTCCTCCCGGGCCTTCTGCCCGAAAGCGATCACATCCTCCACCGTGTTGCCGTACTTGCGCTTCAGCCGGTACAAAAGATCCAGCCGCTGCTCCACCTCGTCCAGCTCTGCATCGTTGGTGTCGTAGGCATCCAGCCTCCCGATCAGATCTGCGGCCACGTCCTTGGCATTATAATATAAGTCCAGCAGCTGCCCAGCGGCGGCTGTAAGCGCAGGGTCCAACTGCGCAGCGGCATCCACTGCGTTAGAGGTTTCCCCCAGCAGATCCACCGCACCTGCAGCGTCATCACTGCCGGATAGCAGCGCATAGCTTTGTGCCAGACGATCCCGGATGGCAGATGCATTGGACAGCACCTTCCGGCGGTTTTCCAGCGTCTGCTCCTCACCGGCAGTCAGTCCGGCATCCTCAATTTCCTGCACCTGATATTGCAGCAGATCGATCTTGCGCTGCTTTTCAGCTTCGTCGGTGATCAGAGCATCCAGCTCCCGCTTGACCTGCACCAGTTTCCGGTACAAGGTATAGTACTCCTGAAAAACAGTGCGATTCTGCGCATAATCATCCAGAATCCCCAGATGGTGCGCCGGATTGAGCAGACCTATGGAATCGTGCTGACCGTTGATGTTGATCAGACCGCCGCACAGATCCCGCAGAACAGCTGCGGTAGCCGGCATTCCGTTGATGCGGCAGCTGCTTTTACCCTCAGCGGTGATCTCGCGGCTGAGCAGCAGTGCTTCGGAGCGCTCATAGCCGGACTGCTCCAGCTTATCCAGCACAGCAGACGGCACCTGTTCAAAGGCGGCGCGGATCACCGCCTTTGAAGCCCCGGTACGCACCAAGTCTTTAGAGGTGCGGTTGCCAAGGATCGCATTGATGGAATCGATCAGGATGGATTTGCCCGCACCGGTCTCGCCGGTCAGTACGTTCAGCCCCGGTTCAAAGTGCACCTCTGCCTTCTGGATCACGGCAACATTTTCAATTTGCAGGCTGCTCAGCATGGCTTCGTTCTCCTACCGTCATCTCTGTCCCACATAACGGGTCAGCTCCGAACAAATGGTCTTGGCATCGCGCTCAGAGCGCGCAACGATTAAAAAGGTGTCATCACCGGAAAGGGTGCCAACAACGTTTTTCCACTGCAAAGCGTCAAAAACCTCGCAGGCGGCATTGGCCATGCCGGAATAGCATTTTACCAGCACAACGTGCCCGGCATAATCCACCTCCAGAACAGACTCGTGGAAGATGGTCTCAAAGCGCCCTTGGGTCTTGGGATTGAAGCTTTCGTTCCGGCTGGAAACATAGCGATAGCCCTCGGTAGTAGCTGCCTTTACAAGGCACAGCTCCCGGATATCGCGGGAAACGGTGGCCTGCGTCACCTCAAAGCCCTCGTTCCGCAGGTGCTCCAGCAGCACCTCCTGTCGGCTGATGGGATGCTCCTGCACCAGACGCAGGATCGTCTGCAAGCGTTCCGCTTTTGTTTTTGTATCTTCTTTGCGGCTGCGTGCCATCTTAAAAATCGCCTCCCGTGTTATTGTCTTTTACGCAGTTTCTGGTCAATGGCCTGAAACTGGTCTGCCCGCCCAAAAGTGATAAGCTTGACGTTCTGATCAGACAGGCGGATCTCTGCGGTGGCACCCGCCTTGAGGGGGTAGCCCACACCACCGTCACAGCTGATAAACACTTCATCATCTGCCACCTGTCCCACACAGACATTCAGCTTGCGCTCCTGCGCAAACACCATGGCCGGACTGGCCAGACTGTGAGGGCAGATAGGGGTCACTACAACGCCCTTGGTCTGCGAGTCCAGAATCGGGCCGCCGGCTGCCAGCGAGTAGGCCGTAGAGCCGGTGGGGGTCGCCACAATGACACCATCGCCCCGGTAGTGCTCTACCAGAATATCATCGCAGTAAATGCTGAAGTCGATGGCCTGCTGCAAGCGCCCCTTGGTCACAACTACATCGTTGAGGGCATGACCCTCCCAGCCGTCCTGACCAAGCACCCGGGCATATAAAAGCATCCGGTTGTCCAGCTGAAACTCGCCACGTGCCACGGCGGCCAGCTTTGTTTCCATTTCGCCGATCTCGCAGGTGGCCAGAAAACCGCAGCGTCCCAGATTGATGCCGAGGATGGGCTTTGCGTACCGGAGCGAAAGATTTGCTTCGTGCAGGATGGTGCCATCCCCGCCGATGGTCAGGATCACATCCGTGCGTTCCAGACACTGCTCCAGCGGCAGATAAACGACCCCCGCCGTGCTGCAGCTTTCCCGCAGAGCATCGCTCATCAGCACAGCGGCACCGTGGGTCAGCAGGATCTGCGCCGCACGCAGCGCGATCTCGCTTGCGGAGGTCTTGCCCGGATTGGGCGAAATGTAGATCGTCATACCGGCTTCTCCTTTGCTGACGGCTGAGCCTCATCGATCCAGTGTGGTATGGCTTGCCGCCACCACCTGTGCGGCAGCTTCATCATCCAGCACTGCGGGCTGATCGCTCTTCTGCACAAACATCAGGTACTCGATATTCCCCTCCGGCCCCTTGACCGGGCTGTAATCCAGCCCGCGCACCACAAAGCCGTTTTCAGCAGCATAAGACATGGCATTGTGCAGTACCTCACGATGCACCGCGGGGTCGCGTACCACACCATTTTTGCCCACCTTCTCGCGGCCTGCCTCAAACTGCGGCTTCACCAGACAGACGCCCATAGCGTCCGGGGTGGTGATGCGCTGCGCCACCGGGAAGATGTGATGCAGAGAAATAAAGGAAACATCCACACTGAAAAACTCAATGGGCTCTGCCAGATCCTCCGGCGTGACATAGCGGATGTTCGTGCGTTCCATGTTTACCACGCGTTCATCCGTCCGCAGGCTCCATGCCAGCTGACCGTAGCCAACATCCACGGCATACACCTTCACTGCGCCATTTTGCAGCATACAGTCGGTAAAGCCGCCGGTGGACGCACCGATGTCCATGCACACCTTGCCGTCAGGGGTAAGCGGGAAGCACTTCATAGCCTTTTCCAACTTCAGGCCGCCGCGGCTGACATAGCCGATATCGTGGCCGCGCACCTCGACAACTGCGTCCTCCTTGATCATCTCGCCGGCCTTGTCCACTTTTTGCTGGTTGACAAAAACCACACCGGCCATGATCAAAGCTTTGGCGCGCTCCCGGCTCTGCACAAGTCCGTTCTGCACAAGATATTGATCCAACCGAATTTTCACTGCTCGTTTTCTCCTTTCGTAAGGGCAGCCCGGACTGCCTGCACAATATCCGCAGCATCCAGACCGGTGCATTGCTTGATCTGCGGGACGGTTGCATGAGGCAGACAGGCCGTGCGGACAGCGCAGTGCAAAAAGCGCCCGTTCCAGCCATTTTGCTGCAAAGCGTAAGCCAGATGCTCACCGATCCCGCCGGCAGCAACGCACTCCTCTGCAAACAGCACGATTTTATATTTCGACACAGCATTGATAAATTTGTCTGTAAAGGGATACAGCTTTACAAGCTTCAAAACATCCGCATTTTGCGATACAGCGTTCAATTGGTCGGCGGCATCCAGCAGATCCTCCAGCTCGTCTGCATAGCTGGCCAGAAGGATCTCTGCCCCGGGCGTCTGCTGCAAAAAGTCGTACTCCTGCTTTGTGCAGGGATACTGTGCTAGCTTTGTGTTCTCGCCGCCGCGGGGGTAGCGGATGGCACGAGGGCCGGAGATTGTATCCTGCAGCAGATAGTGCAGCCAGTATTGCAGTTCTTCGTAGTTGGAAGGCGCATAGACCGGGATGTTAAGCTGGCTGAGGAAGGCTGCATCGTAGATGCCCTGATGGGTCTCGCCGTCTGCGGGAACAAAGCCCGCACGGTCAATGGCAAAGAGCACATTTTCCTTTAGCAGATTGACATCATGGATGATCTGGTCATAGGAGCGTTGCAGGAAGGTGGAGTAGATGCACACCACCGGCAGCATTCCCTGACTGGCAAGGCCTGCCGCAAAAGTAACAGCGTGCTGCTCTGCCATGCCCACATCAAAGAAGCGCTGCGGGTGGCGGTGGGCAAAGAACTGCAGTCCGGTGCCGTACTTCATGGCAGCAGTGATCGCACAGAGCTTCGGGTTTTGTGTTCCCTCCTGCACCAGCAGCTTACCGAAAACTGTGGAGAAGGACTCCTTTGGCGCAACCTCTGGGTCCGGCATTCCATCCGGGTCAAAGGCAGATACACCGTGATAGTTGCCCGGGTTCATCTCTGCCGGCTGATAGCCCTTGCCCTTTTTGGTCACAACGTGCAAAAAGTGCGGACCCGGCCGCTGGTAGATCGAGCGCAGAGTGCGCTCCAGCTCTTCCACATTATGGCCGTCTACCGGGCCGATGTACTCAAAGCCCATATCCTCAAACATGGTGGAGTGGTACATAGCGCGGCGCACCAGTGTTTTTGCGCCCATCAGCGATTTTTTCATCGGCGGGCCGATCAATGGCACACCGTCCAGAAAGCTGCGCACATTGTCCTTGGCGTCGTAATATGCCGTAGTCGTGCGCAGATGGGTCAAATACCGCGCCAGCGCACCTACATTTTTGGAGATGGACATCTTGTTATCATTCAGGATCACAAGCAGATTGTCCAGCCCGCCGATGTTGTTCATGCCCTCGTACACCATGCCGCCGGTGAAGGCGCCATCACCAATCAGTGCCACCACAAGTCCGGGCTCATGCTTGATCTTTTTTGCCCATGCCATGCCAATGGCCAGCGAAAGTGCTGTATTGCCATGTCCGGCAATAAAGGCATCGTGCACACTTTCGTTGGGGTTTGGGAAGCCGGAAATGCCATCCAGCTGCCGCAAATGGTCAAACTGCTTCCGGCGTCCGGTAAGCAGCTTGTGGGTGTAGCACTGATGTCCCACATCAAATATGATCTTATCCTTCGGCGTTTCCAGCACTCGGTGCAGTGCCACGGTCAGCTCTACAGTGCCAAGATTAGAGGCCAGATGTCCACCGGTCTTGGAGATATTCTCCAGCATAAAATGCCGTATCTCCGCGCAAAGCTTCTCCACCTGCTGTGCATTCAGCTTTTTAAGATCGCTGGGCTGATCGATTTTGTCCAGCAACGATTCCATATTCACACGTCCTTTATGCGTTTGTTCTTTCGCTTTTTCTACCGCAGCCATTCTGCGCTGCTCTGTCGCAAATACAAAGCAGCTTCTGCAGAAGGCCGCATTTTATCACACGACCGGGAACAAAAAGCCCACCAGCGAGCCGAGCAGCACGCCTGCCACGACCTGTAGCGGCGTGTGGCCGACCATTTCCTTCAGATGCATATTCTGCAAAAAGGGAGCGTTTTTCTCGCTCACATCGATCCACTGGGCGATCATCTGGTTCAGCACCTTTGCCTGCTCGCCGGTCTCGTGCCGGACGCCCATAGCATCGTGCATGGTGATGATAGCCACCACACAGGCCACAGCAAAAATGGGCGAGGAGACCCCGGCACAGCGCCCGGTAACAATGGCCATAGCACAAACGGTCGCGCTATGTGCACTGGGCATACCGCCATCGCCCCACATCCGCTCCAGCTGGAACTTGCCCAGCAGAATAAAGTTGATGATCGTCTTTAATACCTGTGCAACGAACCAACTGAGAAGCGATGCGGTCAGGATCTGATTGGCCGATAAGATGTTTTGAATAAGCTGCATATCCGTATTCCTTTTTCTTTAGTTTTTGCGCACCAGAAGCTGCTGTGCCAGCTGCTGCAGGAAAGCCGCCTTTGCACCAAAATGCTGCTGCAGATCGCTGCAGATCTGCTCGTTCAGCTTTTGCGCCAGCGCCATTGCACCGTCCACTCCGTACAGAGTGACAAAGGTGGTCTTACCGTTTTCACTGTCGCTGCCAATGGGCTTGCCCAGCTGCTCTGGAGTGCTGGTAACATCCAGCACATCGTCCACGATCTGGAACACCAGTCCCAGCCCGTATGCGTAGGAGGCCAGTATCTCACACTGCTGCGGTGCTGCACCGGCCGCAGCAGCGCCCATCTGGACGGCGGCGTTGATCAGCGCACCGGTCTTGTTGCGATGGATAAGGCGCAGCTGTTCCTCGGTGGCTGCCAGCGCTTCATATTTCAGATCCAGCTCCTGTCCGTAGACCATGCCGCGGCTGCCGGCACCTGCGCCCAGCGCACGGGCGGCTGCTACGCAGATCTGCGGTGCAGCGGGCGCATTGGCGATCACCTCAAAGGCCTCGGTCAGCAGCACATCACCGGCAAGCATTGCCGTTGACTCGCTGAAGGCTTTGTGGCAGGAAGGGCGTCCCCTGCGCAGATCATCATTGTCCATGCAGGGCAGATCGTCGTGGATCAGCGAGTAGCAATGCAGCATCTCCACAGCTGCTGCAAACTGTGCGGCCGCCTGCATCTCACCGCCCAGCATATCGCAAACACTGAGCGTCAGAATTGCGCGGATGCGCTTTCCGCCGCCCAGCAGACTATAGCGGGCTGCTCTGCACACCTCCGATTCCTCGGGCAGAAAACGGGCACTGGCAGCATCCAGTGCAGCCGTAGCCTGCAGCAGATATTCCTGATATTGCGCCTTGTATTCCATTATTCTTCCTCCTGCTCCTGTGGTGCTTCTACGGTCTGTGCGAGCCTTGCATTGATCTCCTCGATCTGCAGCGACGTTTTTTCCAGTGTCGCGTGGCAGTACTGCATCAGGGTGGCAGCTTCCGCATACAGCTTGACGGAATCTGCCAGCGAGGTATCCTCCTGCTGCATCTGCGCAAGGATCGCGTTCAGCCGATCCATTCCTTCTTCAAAGCTTTTGGGTGCTCTCATTGATCTCCTCCACCGTTTCTACACGGCATCGTGCCTGATATTGCCGGCTGCGCACGCAGATGGTCTGCTCCGGCTGCAGCTGCTCCATGGTGCAGACCTTGCCTTTTGCATCGGTCACCAGAGCATAGCCGCGAGCCAGCACACGGTACGGATCCAGTGATGACGCCAGTGCAGCCGCGTGCTGCAGCTGCACGTTTTTATCATTCATACGCACTTTTTGCTGCGTCTGAATGGCCTGTTGCATCTGCTGTAGACGGCTTGAATACTGCTGTAAGATTTTATCCGGCGCGTTCTGCTCCAACAAAAAGTTGTATTGTTCCAGACCATTATAACACAACGCGAGCCGTTTTTGTATATTTTTGTGAATATTTTCTTCAATATTTTTTAAAATGCGCTGTTGCTCTTCCCGATCCGGCACTGCAAGCTCTGCGGCAGCGGACGGTGTGGGTGCACGCTGGTCGGCCACAAAGTCCAGAAGAGTGTAGTCGATCTCGTGTCCGATAGCGCTGATCAGCGGCGTTTTGCAGCGAAACGCCGCCCGGGCGATCTCCTCAGCGTTGAACACCCACAGGTCCTCCCTGCTGCCGCCGCCCCGTGCCACAATGATCTCGTCCACCCGCCCGCTCTGATCCAGTGTGTGGATGGCGGCAGCGATCTGCCGGGCGGCTTCAAAGCCCTGCACCGTTACCGGGCACAGCAGCAGCCGGACAGACGGCCAGCGGCGGCTGATCACGTTGCGGATATCCTGCAGCGCCGCCCCGGTTTTACTGGTGACGACACCAATACATTTGGGGTACGCAGGCAGCGGCTTTTTATATGCGGGGTCGAACAGACCTTCCTTTTCCAACCGAGCCTTCAGCTGTTCCAGCGCAAGCTGTGCCGCGCCCAGACCGTCCGGGAACATTTCGTTCACATAGACCTGAAACGCGCCGTCCCGCTCGTAAAGGGTAGCACGGCAGCGCACCACCACCCGCATTCCTTCCTCTGGGCGAAACGCCATACGGCGGGCATCGGTGCGAAACATCACTGCTTTTACGCTGCAGGCTTCGTCCCGCAGAGAAAAATAGCAGTGTCCGCTGCGGGCGTTCTGCACAAAGTTTGCGATCTCGCCGCGCAGGGCAAGATCAAACAGACCGTCGTTGACGTCCAGAAGCGTTTTGACATAATGGTTCAGCTCTGATACCGAGATCACATCAGCCATAGCCCGGCCTCCCGCGCAGCAAGAATGGATACGCCGATGGCGTTATCACTGGAATACTGCCCCGGTACAAAATAGACCTGCGGCAGACGCTGCTGCACCCATGTGCGGATGATATCGCTGCTCATCACGCCGCCGGCACAGACCACCGGCAAGCCGGGGTATTCCTTCTGCGCAGCCTTCGTCATGCGGACAACAGTATCCGCTACGCAGAGCAGGCAGTACTTGCAGACGTATTCCGGTGCTTTTCCGGCCGCAAGCAGGGCGTTGCATTGGTTCTCCAGCCCGGAAAGGCTGCATTGCAGCCCCTTTACGCTGGATTTTGGGCGGATCTCCTCGGTGCACTGCGCAGCAAGGCGCGAGACCTCGGCACCTGCGGGGAAGCCAAAGCCCAGTCGTACGCCTACGCGGTCCACCGCCTGACCGGCGTACAGATCGGTACTGGTGCCAAGGGTGGTGATGGTACGCACCTGATCGCACAGCAAAAGATCCGTGGTGCCGCCGGAGATATGGAACAACAGCACCTTCTGGGAGAACAGCGCCTCGCCCTTTGCGGCATACAGCGCCGCCGCAGCGTGTCCCTGCTGATGGGTGGTGTAGATCAGCGGAATGTCCCGCGCCGCCGCAAAGGCAGTTGCGGCGCTGACACCAGCCAGAAAACAGGGCATATAGCTGCCCTCCACCGGGCGCGGCTTTTGCGAAACGCCTACGGCATCTATTTTTGTCAGGTCGAATTCCTGCGCCAATTCCTGCAGCATCTCCGGCAGAGCTGCCGTATGATGGAACAGTGCATCGCTCTGCCGCAGGCCAAGCTGCCCGGCTTTTACCGGCAAAAAGCGCTTTTTTGCGCAAACAACCTCCCCGGCTGTATCAAAAACTGCCAGAGAGGTTGCATAGTTGCTTGTATCGACCCCGAGCGTATAACGGCTCACTGTTCAGCCGACTCCGCGACGGCTTCATCACTCAGACCGTGGTCGCGTGCCACAGCACCCAGCAGGCCATTCACAAACTGGTAGTCCTCGCCCGCGCCGTACTTCTTGGTCAGCTCCACAGCCTCATTGATGGCAACGCCGGGCTTGTTCTCGCCGCCGAACAGCATCTCAGCCACAGCCAGACGCAGCACGGTCAGGCTGACGCGGGGCAGACGCTCCATGGTCCAGTTACGCAGATGGGCACGGATCTCGTCATCCACCTCTGCGGAATGATCATAGTAGGCATTCAGCAGCAGACGGCTGAATGCATCCACAGGATGCTCTTCATCGTTCTCGGCATGGTTGGACAGTGCCTCGGCAAGAGGAATGTCACCAAAGGTCTGCGAAAACGCCAGCAAAAAGGCGTTTTCACGGGCTTCTCTACGGGGCAGAATATTTTCCATAATGTTCCTTTCGCAATACAAACCCTCCCCGCCGGGCGTGCCGGGAGGAGGATCGTTTCTGATATGATTTTTTGCTGAATTTGTTACTGCGCTTCGGTAAGGCCTGCAATGACCAGATCCACGCGGCTGACCGTCACATTGGTCATGTTCTGTACAGCAGACTTGACGTTCTCCTGTACCTTTTCAGCCACAGAGGGGATCCGTGCGCCGAACTGCATCATCAGGTGCAGGGTGATGCTGGCTGTGCCGTCCCGCATCTCCACCACCACAGGCGGCTGGATGCTGGCAGATTCCAGCAGGCTTTTCAGCTTTTTGTTCTGCACGCCGCAGGATACCTCGGCAACGCCATCCACTTCCAGTGCGGCGCAGCGGGCGATCTTACCCACGACCTCGGTCGAAATCTGAAGGCTGCCGCCCTGAAGATCCATGTTCTGTAAATCCATTGTGCTGTCCTCCATCCAAAGGCTGCTCCGGCGGCGGTCTCAAATTGTTGGAACCGGTCTGCCGTGCCCGCCTTTTGTGTTCAAACGCGCCCTTGTGCGGTGCATAAAGGCACGCAGCATTCATTTTTGATAGAGTTATTATACCATCAATGCGGGGGCAATTTCAATACTTGTTTGGAAAAGAAGATGGAAATCAGCACGGAATGGCATCCCGGCAGCGCATACAGCTTTCTGCCTGCAAGAAAAACTGCACCTGCGCCGCCGGGGTGTCCGCATAAATAGAGTGTGCTTACTTTACCTCCACCACCGTGATATTCTGGGCGGTCACGCTGCTTTTGTTCATCACTACATCCCGGATCTGCGCCACCTGTGCCGCCGTGAGCGGCTCGCCTGCCGTCATCACGGTCAGGTCTGCCCTCCCTGCTTGTAAAAAGCACAGGCAGTCCGCAAAGCCCTTGGCGCGCACCAGTGTCTCGATCTCATTTTCTGCGTTCAGATCTTCCAGCCCTGCCGCCATTTGTGCGGTGTACTCCTTTTTCTCCTCCGCTGTCAGGGAGGAGGATTTCAGACTCTTTTGCAGGGTGTCCATGGCTTCATCGTGTGCCTTTTCCCGCTTGAGACGGGCCTGTTCAAAAAAGCGGGTGCCGCTGTCGTTTGCAACGCTGACAAGCTGTGCTTCGCCGTAGTTTTTGCTGGCACCGGAGGCCGCTTCTGCTTCTGTGGGCAGCGCATCCGTGATGGTGGTCTCGGCATCTGCTTCCACCGGCTCTGCCGAGACCATGAGGGTGTCGTCCTCTGTCTGCGGGGTGATGTCCGCCCGGGCATACTGCCAGTTTAAGTAGACGGCAATGACCAGTGCCGCCGCCAGTGTCAGGGCGGTGACCCTGCGGGTGTTTCTGGAAAGTGCTCTCATAAAACGCTTCCTCCTTTGGGTTTTCGGTAAAACTATTTCGGTACTTGATCAAAGCAGCGGCTCAGCGCTTGCGCTGTTCCACACAGATGCGGTTCGTGGGCAGATCCAGCAGCGAATGCAGCAGCTCGGTGATGCGGGCTGCAATGCGGACATCTCCCCCGCCCTCACACAGCACGGCGACCCCGCAGACCTGCGGCAGATAGGTTGTCTCGGCAAGCGCAGAGCCATCCTGCAAAAGAACATGGGTCTCCTGCTGCTGCAGCTCCCCGGTCTGGGTGTCCACCGCATAGACGGTCTCCTCTCCGGTGGTCAGGGTGACCATGACCGTGGTGCGCCCCGCTCCCTGCAATTGACTGATAAGCCCTTCCAGCTGCTGCTCCAGCTGGGTCTGATACTGGCTGACGGTGGCTGTTTGGGCGGTGGATGCCGCCGCTTTCTGCGTATCGCCACCGGGTAAAAGTTCCGACAGCAAAAGCAGCAGCATTGCCAGCACACCGACAGCCACCGCCAGCGAAGTGCGGCCCTTGCTGCTTTGCAGAGAGCGAAAAACGGAAAGCAATTCGTTCTTTTTCATGGTGTGCTCTCCTCCGCTGCCGTGGGAGCACCCAGCGTCTGCTGCAAAAAGCTGAGCGCTGCCTGCTTTTGGGCGGCGGTGCAGCCCGCCGGGAAAGCAGCAACAGCCTTTTTTACCACGACCTGCTGCCCGGCTTTTTCCAGTGTGACTGTCACACGAATATCCAGCCCGAACTGTTGACGGCACTGTACGGCGCAATACTCCTCCAGCCGGGCTTTGGTCTGGGTCAAGATCTCCGTTTCCAGTACATCCGACTGTATAGCAGACAGAGCCGCCGGGGCTGTATTGCCCGAAAAAGCGGCCGCGACCCTGCCCGGCAGATGCGGCAGCTGCGCAAGAAGGACTGCTAAAATATATAACCCGGCTACGGCTTTTATGCACCGGCCTGCCCAACCTTGTCCTCCAAAAAGGCCAACCAGCTCCGCCCCAATGCACGCCATGCAGAACACTGCCGCTGCCCGCTGAAATCCCTGCATCTAACCACCCCCTGTCAGCATCAGCAGCACGATGCCCACCACAAACAACATGAAAAACAAGACCGTGACTGCCGCCATGCAGCGCGCGGCTTCAGCAAAGCATTGCAGCAGCTTATGGCAATGCTCCAGCCCGCCGATCCCGGCAAGCCAGCCGCAGCAGGACAGAAAAAACAGATGTACCAGCAGCCCGAGATACAAGGGCGCAAACTCTGCCCCGACGCTGAGCAATGCAGCAATACCAAGGGTGCTTTTGAGCAGCTGCATCCCGGCCAACACCGCGTCTGCCGCGCTGCTCAGCGCCTGCCCCACGATGGGCACACTGCCGGTCAGCAGCTGCCCCAGACGAGAGGTAGAACGATCCAGCTGCACCGTTACCACGCGCTGGATACTCATCAGGGCAGCGAACGCTTTGCCCGCCCAGCCGATAGCCTGCCGCAGCAGCCGCCCGGTCAGAGTGCAGCCCTCGGACAGGCTTTTGCGGGAGCTGATGCCGCAGGCCATGCTGATGGCAAGGTAGCTGCGCAGCAGCGGCTGCAGCCAGAGAGTGACCGCCTGTGCGATAAAACACAGCACCGTGAGCAGAAAGCCGTTTGCAGCCGCTCCGGCGTTCCACTCCCCGCCAGCCGCCAGTACGCCGCTATATACCGGCAAAAAGCCCAGCAGATAGCTTTTCCACCCGGCCATCCGGGTACACAGCGCGGCGGCAAGCCTGTCCAGTTCCTGCCACAATAAAACGCCACAGCCACCGGCAGCAGCCAGTTCCAGCAGTGCTTTGTCGGCAGTGTCCTGCAAGAGAAATGCCAGCCCGGCTGCAAGCGATAAAAAAAGCAGAATAGCGGCATATTGTTGCAGCGCATCCCGCAGCAATTGCACCGGCTCGGCGGCAAACAAACGCAGCAGGGTACCCAGCGGGTCTGCCGCAAACTGCTCGGCCTGCACAGGTGCTTTTTCGAGATAAGTCTGCCACGGTGCGACTTCTGCAGCCGCAGCTTTCAGAGTAGTTTTGCTGCACAGAATGCTCAGTATTATCACACAAATGATAAGGCTGCGTTTTTTCATCCCACCAGCCCCCAGATCGTCTGGAATATCTGTTCCAGCAGCGGCCATACTGCCGCCAGTACAAGACACCGCCCCGCCAGCCCGGCGCACCATGCAAGGGCATCCGCTCCGGCTTCCTCGCAGAGAGTACGAACGTAATCTGCCAGCAGCAAAATCCCAGCGCTGCGCAAAAGGCAGGAAAATGCTTGCGCATTGGTGCGCTGCCCCAGCTGTACCATTGCTTGCAGTACCCCGCGCAGCGGCTGCGCCAGACGGAGCAGCAGCCACACCGCAACACCCAGCGAAAGCAGCAGCGCAAACGCCGGGGAGTACCGCTGCAATAGAATGCCTGCAAAGGCTGCCAGCAACAGCGCCGTCAGTACCGGAACTGCCGCGCTCATAGCGCAAACAAAGACCGGATGGTAGCAAACAGGGTACTGATCTGCTTGACGAGAATGGAGAGCACCACCACAAGCCCGGCCAGCGTGGTCATCATAGCCTGATCCTCCCGCCCGGAGCGGATGAGCAGCTGATTGAGCACCGCGACTATGATGCCGATGGCCGCAATTTTAAACACAAGCTCGATATCCATCCGATTCTCCTTTGTCCCATACAGCTTTTACAAAAAGAGCAGCGCCAGCATCATGCCGCCTGCCAGTCCCAGACGGTGCGGCAGACCGGCCTGCCGCTGTGCTGCGCGGCGTGCCTGCTGCAAATAGTCCTCGAACCGCGCCGTATAGTAATCCAGCCGTTCGCATTCCTGTGCGGCCTCTGCACGGCCAAGACCGCCAAAACATTCTGTGAAGCAGGCGCGTTCTGTCGCCGAAAGCTGCCCCGGTGCAGGCAGCTGCTGCAATGTGCCGTCGTGAGTTTGCGCTAACGCCCCCTCGCGGCAAAGCTGCCGGTAGAGGCTTTGCAGGTCTGCCCGGCGGTACTGTACCTCCTGCCGGATGCGCTGTAATAACGCGATGGTGCGCTGCAAGGCGGCAAGATGCAAGGTAGTTTTGGCTTGTACTGCGTCCCCCGCCAGCCAGCCGCACAGCGGGAGCAAAAGCAGACTAAACCCGCGCAGAAGGCTGCTCATACGGCACGCACCTCCCGGATGCAGCCCGGCGTCTCCCGCCCGGCAAGGACGACCAGCTGCCGCAGCATTCCGCGTTGCAGCAAAGCCTGCACCTGCGGGCGGCATTGCGCCTGTGCGGCATCCGGCGCATGGATGCTGGCAATAAAGTCCACCCCGCTGAAAAAGCCCTGTTCCAGTGCCATCGTTTCCTCCAGACTGCCCAGCTCGTCCAGCAGGATCACTTGCGGTGCCAGTGTGCGCAGCGCCATCTGGACGGCACGGGCTTTATCCACCCCGCCAATGCGCTCCAACGGCGGCAGGGGCTGCTCCGGCGGGAAAAGTTCACCCCGCTCGTCCACCACTGCCACCAGACGCTGCCGCTCGGCCAGCGTCCGGGCGATGGTGCGCAGCAGGGTGGTCTTGCCGCTGCCGGGCTCTCCCACTATCAGCAACCCGGTAAAGTGCTGTTCCAGCAGCTTGTCCAGTTCGGGCGGCAGACAGATGGTGCAGTTGCGTGCGATACGCAGGTTGAGCGAGGTGACCTTTTGCAGCGCAATGCTCTGCCCTTCCCGCTGCACGAACTGTCCCGCTACGCCCACACGGTTGCCGGCGGCAGTGGTCAGGTAGCCCTCGGCAAGCTCCCTTTCGTGGGTGTGCACAGAGCCATTGCAAAGGGTATGGAAAATCTCTTCTATTTGCAGCGCATCCAGCCGCATTGCAGCCAATGCCGGTGGACAACCCGGCAAAACTGAAGCAGCGCATTGCCGTCCTTGTACGGTAAACGTGACCGCACAGCCTATACGCAGCCGCAGCTCCTGCACGCGCACTGCCGTTTGTGCAGGCAGCTGTGCCAGCGGTGCTGCCAGCCAAGCGGGAAGGGCTTTGACAGCCCGGTAATACTCGTCCACTTTGGTTTCTCCTTCCACGAAAGCTTTGTGCTAGCATTGTATGCGCTTTGCGCGTTCTTAGAACTGGGAACAATCAAACAAAAAAGCCCCTGCAACAGCGTTGCAGAAGCTTTTGAAATTATTTGTATTTTGACATTCGAAAGGTCACTTTAAGTCGTTTCCTGTTCTGCCGGGGCATCTTGCAGCATGGCAAGAAATTCCTGCTCGGTCAGCACCGGCACGCCCAGCGCCTGCGCCTTGGTCAGCTTGGAGCCCGCCGCCGCACCAGCCACCACATAGGCCGTTTTTTTGGAGACAGAGCCGCTGGCTTTGCCGCCGTTTTTCACGATCAATGCTTCGGCTTCGTTTCGGGAGAGGGTCTCCAGCGTACCGGTGACCACCAGCGTTTTGCCTGCCAGCTTGTCCCCCTTCGGCTCGCCCTTCCACTGCATATTGACCCCGGCATCTGCCAAGCGGTGCACAAGGTCGGTGGTGCCTTCCTTGGCAAAGAATTCCACCACGCTCTGCGCCATCACGCCGCCAAAACCGTCGATCTGGCTGATCTGCTCTGCGGTGGCTTCCCGGATAGCTTGCAGCGTGCCGAAATGTTCTGCCAGCAGCGCGGCTGCCTTATCGCCAATGTTGCGGATGCCAAAGCCGAACAAAAGCTTATCCAGATTGTTCTGCTTGGAAGCCGTAATGGCCTGTAACAAGTTGTCTGCGCTTTTCTCCTTGAATTTGTCCAGTTCCAGCAGCTGTTCCCGGGTCAGCGTGTAGATATCCGCTGCAGAATGCACCAGCTCTTTTTCCACCAATTGGGTGGCCACTGCCTCGCCCAGACCCTCGATATCCATAGCATCCCGGGAGGCAAAATGGATGATATTGCGCAGCGCCTGTGCCGGGCACTCCGGGTTCACACAGCGCAGGGCAGCCTCGTCCTCCAGATGCACCACCGGCGCACCGCAGGAGGGGCAGACCGTGGGCATGGTGTAGGGTTCAGCGTCCTCCGCATGATGGGTGACCCCGATGACCTCCGGGATGATATCGCCCGCCTTACGCACCTGAATGGTATCCCCGATGCACAGCCCGAACTGCCGGATAAAATCCTCGTTGTGGAGGGTGGCGCGGGCTACCGTGGTGCCTGCCAGAAATACCGGGTCAAAGCAGGCAGTGGGGGTAAGCACGCCGGTGCGTCCCACTGCTACCTCGATGCTGCGCAGGGTGGTCTCCTTGACCTCCGGCGGGTACTTGAAGGCGATGGCCCAGCGCGGGAATTTGTTGGTAGAACCCATCAACTCCCGCTGGGCAAAATCGTTCACCTTGATAACCGCACCGTCCATGTCAAAATCCAGCTTGGCACGGTTCTGACCGATATTCTCGATCTCGGCAATGGCGTCCTCGATATCGTGCACCACATGGTAGCGCGGCGACACGGGCAGACCAAGGCTCTTGAGGTAATCCAGACTTTCGGAGTGCTTGGTCAGGGTCTTGCCACGGATCTGCTGCACGTTGAACACAAAGATGGAAAGTCCCCGGCTGCCGGTGATACGGGCATCCTTCTGCCGCAGAGAACCGGCCGCTGCATTGCGGGGGTTTTTGAAGGGTGCAGCGCCCTGCAATTCCTGCTCGGCGCACAGGTGCTGAAAGGCCTCATGGGGCATATACACCTCGCCGCGCACCTCCAGAAACTCCGGTGCGTCTTTAAGGGTCTTGGGGATGCTGCGGATGGCACGCACGTTTGCGGTAACATCCTCGCCCACCACGCCGTCACCACGGGTAGAGGCGCGGATAAGCTGCCCATTCTCGTACTCCAAGCTGCAGGAAAGACCGTCGATCTTAATTTCCACAACATATTCCGGCTCTACCCCGGCTTCGCGGACGCGGCGGTCAAAGTCCCGCAGTTCGTCGAAGGAAAACGCATCCAGCAGACTTTCCATCTTAACGGCATGGGTCACCTTGGGCAGCTTGCTACTGGCAGTGCCGCCCACCTTCTGGGTAGGTGATGCTGCTGTGATCAACTGAGGAAACTGCGTTTCCAGCTCCTTCAGCTCCCGCGTCAGGGCATCGTATTCAAAATCTTCCAGCTCCGGTGCATCCTGATCGTAGTAAAGCCGGTTGTTTTTCTCAATGACTGCGCGCAGTTCTTCCACGCGCTTTTTAGCCTGTTCCAGTTCCAAGTACTCCACTCTCCCGCGATATCATTTTGCCGCCCGCCGTGCTGCTTTCCCGGCAGAAACAGTGCTGTACACCGGACACAACAGACGAGCGGCAGTCGTTTGCATTTGCATCTTCCTTAGTATACCACATCCATGGATGGTCTGCAAAGCGTTAAATACAAATCGTATTTTTGAAGTACCCTCATGTTTTGAAATCGATATCATGGCATGCTTTATGCTGATTCTAAATCACGTGTAAAAGATACTAAGCGTATATTCGTTATATTTTACATCGATAATTCGTTTTATTTTAAGTATCCTTTTGTAGTGATTTTTAGTAATTCTTTGTACTGCTTTTTTCTGTGCAGGCACAGGCAAAAAAATCCCCCTCCCCGGCGCGGCAGCTTGTGCCATCCGGGAAAGGGGTACCGTTAAGTTTGCAGCTCAGGTGGCCGGGATCAGCAGCCGCTGTGCCTGCGGCAGACAGGCAAGCTCCTCTTCCAGCTGGTTTGCCGCAAGGATCTGCGCCGGAGCCACATGGAACCGCCGGGCCACTGCAAACACCTCCTCCCCCGCCTGCGCGTAGTAGATGCGCAAGGCGATCTCGGGGTCGGTATCGGGCAGCGGGTCGCCAAGAGTGATGCTGCCGATGACCGGGCTTGTGGCACAGCCTAAGATCGTGCCCTCTGCCCGGACGGTGATCGTTGCTTCCAGCGTACCGCCCGCACAGGTGCATTGCACGTTCTCAGTGCTCAGCCAGCATTCCGGCACAAGCATAGTTCCCTCCGGCGGTGTGATGGGCAGCGGGATATTGACCTCCAAGGTTTTCTCGTAACTTTCCAGCTCGCCGAGGGTATTTTCTGCAAGGGCTGTTACCACTGCTTTGGCGGCAAGCACCCAGCCCTCCCCTTTCTGAACGGTCTGCTGGGGGCCATAGTGCACAAAGCAGGCCCGCAGCTGCGCCCCTGCATCCGGCAGCGGGCCGGAGCCTGTGGCGGTGGCGGTATCGTTCAGGGTGCAGAGCAGCTGCTCCGTGACAAGCGGCTGCGGTGTGAGCTCCGTTTCAAACCGGGTGGAAAAAGCATCCACCGCTACTTGCAGCTGATAGCTGCGCCATGCCCGCAGATGCAGCATGACGTTTGCCGTCAGCTGGGCAGCGGCGCTTTCTGCCTGCGACAGGGTAAACCCCACCGGCTCTGCCACACATAAGCAATGGCAGTCCTCGGTGATGCCCTCTAGATCTATCACCTGCTGGAAGGGCAGCGCCGCCGCCTGACTTTGCAGGGCAGTATCCCCTTCTGCCCGCCACGCGCACTGCACCCGCAACTCCCCCTTAACCACAGCCTTGCCGGCAAGCAGCTTTACCTCCCCTACACAGGCGTTGCCGGTAATGTCCAGTACAGCCGCCGGGGGCTTTGCAAAGACAAGTTCGCCCTCCAAGGTGACCAGCTTATCCAGCACGGCCACGCTGCGCACGCCTTGCAGTGTGCGCAGCTGCTGCTCGATGCCGCCATCTGCCAGTGCAGTGATGACCTCGGTCTTGCATTGGGTGTGCACCGTGACCACCAGCCCGTAGGCACCTCGCACCTCGATGCGGCGCGGGTCTGCCGCGCGGGTGTTGAGGTACTCTGTCTGCCCTTCCACCACGGCTGTCCATGCCGTAAAAGCCAGCTCCGGCAGTTCCAGCTGCCGGGTGAAGGGCAGCTTTTGCTCGGTCTGGCACAAGCCTTTTTCCGCTTCGCTCTGGTAAAACACTGTACATCGCAGATAGCCCTCTAAGGTAAGTCTGCCCGGCTGCAGCTGCCGCTGCAGCACCACCGGGTGGACAAAGCACTTTACCAGCTTACCCACCGGCGGTAGGTCATCCGAGATGCGGATCTCGGTTTCCAGAGGAAGTTCTGCTTTTATGGTACAGCCCGCCCCGCCCTGCGGCAGCGTGTCCCGGAATATCTTCAGTTCCATGTGCAGTGCGCTCCTTTCCCTGTCCGTTTCCGTAAGAGTGTATGCAGCGGCAAGCGGCGGTATGCCGACAGCAAAAGGCCGGTGTGCAGCAGCTGCCACACACCGGCCTTTTATGGATTTCAGTTCTCTTTGCGGATGCCGAACAGCTTGCGCAGAATGCCGCACAGCGCTTTCGGGCTGCGAATGACCACTACCTGCATCTCCACCCCGCCTTTCGCTCATGTTTACCCCATTATAGCGTCTGACAGGCAAAAATGTTCCGGGAAGGGTTCAATCCGCGATGGTCTCCACCACCACCAGCGCGCCCTGCCGGGTGCTGATGGTGATGCAGCTTGAACCTTCGGCGTACTCGTTGCTTACGCCCAGCGGATAGCCTGCTGTGAGTACGGCATCCTCCAGCTCATAGAAGGAGCCTTTTTCATACACGCCCTCGGCGCGCCCCTCCATGGGGAAGGCGGAGAAGTAGAAAAACTCCTCCTTGGGATAGCGGCGGCTCTCGCCCGGCAGCACAAAGGTGATGCGGGAACGCTCGTCCTGCAGGGTAGCGCGGATGCCGCGCTGCTCCAGCCCAAGACCGGTGCACAGGTTGGCAAGGGTGTGCTCCACCCGCTTGCCGCCCAGTGCACCCAGCAAAAGCACCTCGTCAAAGCCCTTTTGCGCAGCAAGCTTTGCGGCATACTCGGTATCGGTGTCGTCCTTGACGTGGGGCAGAACAACGATATCGTCTTTTTCCTGCTGCGGACAGGGAGCAGAATCAAAATCGCCTACAATGATATCCGGCTTACAGCCCAGCCGCTCACAGTTGCGGTAGCCTGCATCGCAGGCGATGATAAAATCATCGCTGCGCAGTAAACGCTTGAGCTCCGGCTGCACCGGGCAGGCGGAAAGGATCACACAACGGGACATTATATTCTTCCTTCCGTATTACACTTTCGGGCGCTGCCAGTCCTTGATATCCTTTACCTCGTCGTACATGGCGCAGTAGCTGTCGTACCGGGTCTGGGAAAGCTTGCCCTCTGCCAGCGCCGCCCGCACAGCGCAGCCTTTTTCGCTGCGGTGGGAGCAGCCGGTAAACTGGCACTGACCCAGATAAGGCCCGAACTCCGGGAAGGCGTGTTCCAGATTCTCCTTGGGGATGAACCCGGCACGGTTAGCTTCCAAGCTGGCAAAGCCCGGGGTGTCGGCAATGCGTCCGCCGTAGGCTTCAAAGACGGTCACCTCACGGGTGGTGTGTCGGCCGCGTCCCAGCTTCTGGCTGATGGCGCTGGTCTCGCGGGCAGCGTCCGGCAGCAGTGCATTCAGCAGGGTGGATTTTCCCACGCCGGAGTTGCCGCAGAAAGCGCACAGCCTGCCGTTGATCCACTGTTTTACTTCGTCCAGCCCTGCGCCGCCTTCGTAGTCGATGCGGATAAACGGCAGAGTGGACTTTGCATAGGCGTTTGCCAGAAAATCCGCCTCGGCAAGGTCGCTTTTGGTGCACACCACCACCGGCTGTACGCCCTTATCCACCGCAATGGCGGAAAGCTTATCCAGCACCAGCGTGCTGGGGGTGGGCTGGGTAGTGCTTGCCACAAGAAACAGCACATCCAGATTTGCCACCGGCGGGCGCACAAAAACGTTTTTACGGGGGGCGATCTGTGCAATGACCGCCGCACCGTTTTCGGTCTCCAGCGTTACCTCATCTCCTGCCACAGGGGTGATCTTCTGCTTGCGGAAGATGCCGCGGGGCTTGCACTCCACGATGCCATCCGGCGTTTTTACATAGTAAAAGCCGCCAATGCCTTTTACGATATAACCGTTCATGCATATCCTCCGTCAGCCCAGCAGCGAGGACCACCAGTCCAGAATACCGCCGCCTGTGGAGCTGCTGCTGGAGCTCGGCTCGCTGCTGCCGCCGGTGCTCTCGCCGCCGGTAGAGCCTTCACCAGTAGTGCCGGAAGTACCGTCACTGCCCGGCTGCTCCGGTTCCTGCGCCGGTGCAGCGCCTGCGCTGACCACAACGTTTACGCGGCTGTTCAGCTTCGCGGTGGTACCTGCTGCAGGGTTCTGGCTGAGCACCGTGCCTGCGGGCTGGTCACTGTATTCTTCGCTCTGGCTGCCAAGACCCAGATGGTTCTGCACCAGCAGGGTGCGGGCATCATCCACGCTCATGCCGGTAAGCGAGGGCACCTTGGTAGTGGTAGACACCTGCGGACGGCTGATATAAAGGATGACCGTAGAGCCTGCCGCCACCTGCGTACCGGCGGCAGGGTCGGTGCGGATGACCGCACCGGAGGCCACCGAGGTATCCACAGCCTGCGTGACCAGCACCGAAACGCCCAGTGCCTTGAGCTGCTGCTCTGCATCGGACTGCACATAGTTGGTCAGATCCGGCACGGTGACATACTGAGTGCCCAGACTGACGGTCAGCGTCACGCTCTGACCCTCGCGGACGGTGCGTCCGGACACCGGCGACTGCTTATAGATATAACCGGCGGCGTAGTTGCTGTTGTACTCTTCTTCCCACTCCGGGGAGATCTGGCCGGATGCGATCTGATCCGTGGCCATGGCCTGATCCTTGGTCATGCCGATATAGTCCCCAAGGGTGACATCGGCCTTGTTGTTCATCAGGTTAGAGGAGTCGTTCAGGATCATCCAGCACAGCGCCATGCAGGCCAGTGCAAAGGCAATGGTGATGCCGAACAAGGCCGGCAAAAAGACGGTGCGGCGCTTTTTGCCCGGCTTACCCTTGCCGTTTTTGCGGGGGGCAGGCTGTTCGTTCTGACGGATCGCGCGGTTCTGATTCATGGTACGTTTCACCACCTTTTCGGGTGCTTCTTCTGTAATATACTGATATTCAAACAGCACGGAGGGGTTCTGCACATAGGTATCCAGTGCCTCCAGCATCGCCCGTGCCGAGGGGTAACGGTTCTGGGGGAGCTTCGCCATAGCCTTTTCGGTGATCTCCACCAGCGCATAGGGCACCTCCGGTGCCAGCTCGTGCAGCGAGCGGGGCTCGTCCGAGATCTGCTTGATAGCGACCTCCACCACATCATCGGCGTCAAAGGGCAGATGACCGGAAAGCATCTCGTACATCATGACGCCTACCGAGTAAATGTCGCTGGTGCGGTCGGTCTCGTCGCCTTTGGCCTGTTCCGGGCTGATATAATGCACACTGCCCATCGCCTTGCCGGCCAGCATCTGGTTATCTGCCCGGGAAATGCGGGCGATGCCGAAGTCCATCATGCGCAGCTGGCCATTATCCAGCAGCATAATGTTCTGGGGCTTGATATCCCGGTGCACGATGCCGTTGGCGTGGGCGTGCTCCAGCGCCTTGAGGATCTGGGAGATGAAGTGCACAGTCTCCCGGCTGGAGAGTTTGCCGCCCCGCTCGTTGAGGTACTCCCGCAGGGTCATGCCGTCCACATACTCCATGACAATATATTGCAGATGGTCGTTGACCGAAACATCGTACACCTTGACGATATTAGGGTGGTTCAGCAGGGAGATGGCCTTGGATTCGTTTTTAAAGCGGCGCACAAGATCCGGGTCGTGCATATATTCCTGCCGCAGCACCTTGACGGCCACCACAGTCCCGGCGGGCACGGGGCCGTTCTGTCCCCGCATGACCGCCTTATATACATTTGCCATGCCGCCGGAGCCGATCAGTTCCTGCACCTCGTACAGGCCGTCCAGTCTTTTACCGATCAGGTTATCCATGGCGCACCTCCATCGGCTCCACCCCTACCAGCAGGGCGGTGATGTTGTCCGGGCCGCCGTTTTCGTTGGCGGTGCGGATCAGAACATCCGGCAGATCATAAAAAGACCCGCTGCGCAGCAGCTGCTCCAGCTGCTCTGTGGGCACGGCATTGGTCAGGCCATCCGTGCACAGCAGCAGAACGTCCCCTGCCTGCAGCGCCACGGTGGTGAACTCCGGCTCCAGCCGGTAATCCACACCCAGCGCCCGGGTGATGATGTTTTTCTGCGGGTGATGCTCTGCCTGCTCCTGCGTGATGGTGCCGCAGTCCACCAGCTCCTGCACATAGGAGTGGTCGTGGGTCAGCTGCGCCAGCTTACCGTCCCGGTACAGGTAGGCGCGGGAATCACCCGCGTGGCTCAGATAGGCCTTGCCGCCACGCACCAGAGCGCAGACGGCAGTGGTGCCCATACCGGCCAGAGACTCCTCCCGCAGTGCCTTTTGGAACACATAGCGGTTGGCGCTGAGCAGCGCCTTCTTTAAAAAGGTCTCCTCTTCGCCGGGGATGCACTGGCTGTACTGCTCCTGAAAGCAGCGCTCGATGACGCTGCACGCACACTGCGAGGCTTCCCGCCCGCCGCGTGCGCCGCCCATGCCATCGCACACCAGCGCCCAGGCTGCATCGCCGGGCAGCTCCCCGGCACGGTAGTCATCCTGATTGTCCTGCCGGACGCGTCCTACATCCGTTTTTCCTGCAAGTTTCATAGGTTTCTCCCTCTATTTATGCCTTGCCGTTCATTTCGTCGCGGCGTAGCTGGCCGCAGGCGGCACTGATCTCGCTGCCAAGGCGGCGGCGCACCGTGGCGTTTACGCCAAGGCTTTCAAGCTTTTGCTGGAACCGGCGCACATTGGCTGCATCCGTAGCGGAGTACGGACTGCCGTCCACCGGGTTGATGGGGATCAGATTTACATGAGCACCCATGCCCCGGATCAGGTCTGCCAGCTGCTTTGCGCAGATATCAGAATCATTGACACCGCGCACCATGGAATATTCAAAGCTGACCCGGCGGCCGGTGGTCTCCTGATACCGGCGCACGGTCTGGATCAGCTGCTCCACCGGGTAGGCATCGTTGACCGGCATCATGCTGCTGCGGATCTGGTTGGTGGGTGCGTGCAGCGAGATGGAAAGGGTAAGCTGCAGCTTTTTTTCCGCCAGCTGGTCGATCTTAGGCACAAGGCCGCAGGTGGAAAGGCTGATGTTGCGCATCCCGATATTGACGCCCTCGGGCGAGGTGATGTTCTCCAAAAAGCGCATCACCTCGTCAAAGTTATCCAGCGGCTCGCCGATACCCATGAGCACGATATGCGAGATGCGCTCGCCGATATCCTTCTGGGCAGTGTAGATCTCGGAGCAGATCTCGCCTGCTTCAAGGTTACGCACCCGCCCCGCCTGCGTGGAAGCGCAGAACCGGCAGCCCATGCGGCAGCCCACCTGCGTGGACACGCACACGGTATTGCCATAGTGGTAACGCATGACAACAGTCTCGATGCAGTTGCCGTCTGCCATGCGCAGCAGATACTTCACAGTACCGTCCTTAGCTTCCTGACGGCGTTCGATCTGCGGTGCAGCGATATAAAAGGTTTCTTCCAGCTTTGCCAGCAGGGTCTTGGGCTGGTCGGTCATGGCAGAAAACTCGGTGACCAGTTTCTGGTGCACCCAGTGGAAGATCTGCTTTGCCCGGAAACCCGGCTGTCCCAGCGCTTTCAGTTCAGCAGTCAATTCTGCCAGCGTCAGGGAAGAAATACAGCGTTTTTGTTCCATTCTGTTCTCCTATAAGAGGATACGACCCACAAAGGTCGTGCTTATTGCATTGCGGCGGCTTTTTGCAGCACACACAGGAAAAAACCGTCCATGCCGGTACGGGTGGGCACCGAAAGGCAGCCGTGCTCCCCTGCCGTCATCCCGGCGGGCAGCGATACATCCGGCGCGCAGACCGCAAATTCCGGGTGACGCTGCAAAAAGGCTGCAATTTGCTGCTGATTTTCTGCCGGGTCGATGGTGCAGGTGGAGTAGACCAGCCGCCCGCCCGCCTTGAGCAGCGCCGCAGCGATATCCAGAATTGCTGCCTGTGTGGCAAGCAGCTCTGCCTGCCGGGCAGCTTCCAGCTTTTTATAGCGCAGATCCGGCTTTTTTGCCAGAATGCCCAAGCCGCTGCAAGGCACATCCGTCAGGATGCGGTCTGCCATGGGCAGTGCAGGGTTCGGCTTGGTGGCATCGTTGCACAGGGTGTGCACCCCGGCAAAGCCCATGCGATCCACAGCGGTGCGGATCAGCCCTACACGGTTTTCTGCCGCATCACAGCTGTACAGTTCTCCTGTGCCCTGCATCTGCTCGGCCAGCAGAATGGTCTTGCCGCCGGGGGCAGCGCACAGGTCCAGTACCGTCTCACCGGGGGCTGCACCCACGCAAAGAGCTGCCAGCTGACTGGCCTGCCCCTCCACATGGTAGTAGCCCTGCCGGAACAGCTCGTTGTCTGCCGGGCTGCCCGCAAACCGTGCCAGCACACTGCCGGGCACGATGCCCTGCCGCACCTCTGCTGCGCCCTGCTCTGTAAGCAGCGCACACAGCTGCGCAGCGCTGGCCTTGAGGGGGTTTGCGCGCAGGCTGGTCAAACCTCCATCGGCCTGATAGGTCAGGATGCCCAGTGCCTCGTCCGGGTAGTTTTTGTGGAGGAATTCCGCCACATCCCGCCCGGCAGAGCCAAGCACCATCAGGCGCTGGATCTCGTCTGTAAAGACGGCAGCGTCTAAATCATAGCCGCAGGCCTTGCGCAGCACAGCGTTGACAAGGCCGGAAGCGCTGGATTTTTTAAAGGTGCGGGTCAGCTTGACCGCTTCGTTCACCGCAGCGGAGACAGGCACCTGCATATAGCGCGCCTGTGCCAGAGCGGCGCGCAAGATCTCCCGCACGGGTGCATCCAGCTTTGCTAGACCCTTGGGCAGAAACTGCTCCAGAATATAGTCCAGCGTGCCGCGGTGCTCCAATACGGTGTAGAAGATGGCGCTTGCAAAGCCCTTATCCCGGCCTTCCAGCTTCTGGCGCTTGAGCTCTGCGTCCAGCACCAGATTGGAAAAACCGTCCTGCTCCTGCCGTATCAGTGCGGCAACTGCCGCCGCACGCGGATTTGCCGCCATCAGAGGTTATCCCCCGTTTTCAGGCGCAGACCCGCTGCAAAGGCGGTGCCATCCATGGGCTTTTTGCCCTCCGGCACAACTTCCAGCAACTGGATAGCACCCTCGCCGCAGGCTACGGTCAGGGGCTTTGTGGCCAGCACAGTGCCGGGGGCTTCACCGTTGGCGGCAGCCACGCGGCAGGACATCACCTTAAGTTTTTTGCCGCCGGAAGTGATAAACCACGCACCCGGCCAAGGATTCATGCCGCGCACCCAGTTATGGATATGGGCGGCAGAGTCTGTAAGGTGGAACTCTGCCATCTCCTTGTTCAGCATGGGGGCAAGGGTGGCGTTTTCGTGGTCTTGCGGCACAGCCGTCAGGGTACCTGCGGCGATTTGGGGAATAGTCTCGCACAGAGCTTCGGCGCCCACAGCGGTAACGCGGTCAAACAATTCGCCGCTGGTCTCCTCGGGGTCAATGGCGATTTTTTTACAGTACAGTACATCGCCGGTATCCAGCCCTTCGTCCATCTGCATGATGGAAACGCCGGTCTCGGCGTCACCGTTCAGCACCGACCACTGCACCGGGGCGCTGCCGCGATACTTCGGCAGCAGCGAAACGTGCAGGTTGATGCAGCCATAGCGGGGCATTTCCAACACGGACTTCGGCAGGATGCAGCCATAGGCCACCACCACGATCAGCTCCGGGGCGAGGGCACGGATGTTTTCATCCTCGCTGCCGTCCCGCAGGGTGCGGGGCTGGAACACAGGTGTGCCGTGCGCCAGAGCAACCTCCTTGACCGGCGGCGCGGTGAGCACCTGCTTGCGGCCGACCGGCTTATCCCGCCGGGTGTACACGGCACAGATATCGTGCCCGGCGGCATATAGGGCTTTCAGGCACTCGGCGGCAATATCCGGCGTGCCCATGAACAAAATGCGCATCAGTTGTTTCCTTTCGCTTCGCGGGCAGCCTTTTTGCCTTCCTCGGTATCCTCATAGAAGTACTCGCTGGACTCCATGATGGTGATGCCGTCCAGATGGTCGTTCTCGTGCTGGATGCAGCGGCCCAGCAGACCGTCAGCTTCCAGCTCGAACCATTCGCCGTTGCGGTCCTGCGCACGCACCTTGACGGCAACCGGGCGGGTCACAGCGCCGTTATGTCCTGGGAAGGACAGGCAGCCCTCGTAGGCGGTCTCCTCTTCCTCGGAAACGGCAAGGATCTCAGGGTTGACGAAGTCAATGAACTTGTACTCGTAATCCTCGGGGATCTCCTCCGGGGCATCGGTGGTGTCCCACACCACGAACAGGCGGCGCATCATGCCTACCTGCGGGCCGGCCAGACCCACGCCGTCGGCGGCGATCATGGTCTCGCGCATATCGTCCAGCAGAGTAGCCAGACGGTCGTCAAAATTGGTCACAGGGCGGCAGACCTTGTTCAGAATGGGGTCGCCTTCTTTAACAATATTACGGATAGCCATAATGGTACCTCCAGTTTTATCAGATGTCACCGTCCGAATGCAGATCTACCACGACCGATGCCCTGGACGGCAGTTTTTCTTTTTCATACAGTGCCAGTGCAGCACGCACAAGGTCGCGGAAGCGGCGGTCGTTGCGGCACTTGACGGTGAGTTTATAGCGGTAGGTGTCGTTGATTTTTTCAATGCTGCCGGGCGTAGGACCCAGAATGCGCAGGGGCAGATCCGGCTGCTTGGCCGCCTGCTGCCCTAAAAGCGCCGAGAACCGGGCAGCGGCGCGCGCCACCTCGTTCTCCTTTGCACCGGCAAAACCGATGACGCACAGCCCGCAGAAAGGCGGGTACAGCCCCAGCCTGCGGTAGGCGATCTCCTGCTCATAGAAAGCATCGTAATCCTGCGCGGCGGCAAGGGTGAGCACCGGGTTGTCCGGGTCGGTGGTCTGGATGATAGCAAAGCCGGGCTCTTTTGCGCGGCCGCTGCGTCCCACCACCTGCGTGATCAGGCTGAACACGTTCTCGTATGCCCGGAAACCCTGTGCAAACAGCAGCGAATCAATGCCCAGAACGCCCACAAGGGTCACATCCTCGAAGTCCAGCCCTTTTGCCACCATCTGGGTACCCACCATGATGTCGTATTCATGCGCTGCAAATTTGGCAAGCAGCTTTTCGTGGGCGTCCTTGGCGGCAGTGGAGTCCTGATCCATGCGCAGCACCCGCGCCTCCGGGAAGAGCTTTGCCAGTTCCTCCTCGGCCTTCTGGGTGCCAAAGCCCCGGTACTGCAGCTTGCCGCCGCAGGCCGGGCAAAGGGTGGGCGGCGGCTCCTGCTGGGAGCCGCAGTAGTGGCACAGCACCTTATGCGCTGATTTGTGGTACACCATGGGCACACTGCACTTGGGGCACTTGAGCACCTCGCGGCAGTCCTCGCACTGGGCAATGGTCTGATAGCCCCGGCGGTTGAGCAAAAGGATGGTCTGCTTTTCTGCTTCCAGATTGCGGCGGATTGCGTCCTCCAGCGCAAGACTGATCTCGCGGGGATTGCCCGCAGCCAGTTCTGCCCGCATATCCACGATCTGCACACTGGGCAGCGGGTTGCCGCCGTAACGCTTGGTCAGCCGCACCAGCTGAGTGCGGCCATTCTGCGCAGCATAAAAACTCTCGGTGCTGGGGGTGGCACTGGCCAGAAGCAGCAGTGCGCCGTTTTCGGCGGCGCGCTGCCGGGCGACCTCGTGGGCGGAGTAGCGCGGTGCGGATTCCGACCGGTAGGTGTGCTCCTGCTCCTCATCAATGATGATAAGGCCGATGTTTTCCAACGGCGAAAACACTGCGCTGCGGGTGCCGACCACGATATCTGCGCCGCCGTCCTGAATCATCTGCCATTGCAGTAGGCGCTCGGTGTGGTTGAGCGCAGAGTGTTGCACCGCCACGCGGCGGCCGAACTGCCCTTTTAGCCGCAGAATCATCTGCGGGGTCAGGCTGATCTCCGGCACCAGCACCAGCGCCTTGCGGCCAAGTTCCAGACAGCGGGCAATCAGCTTTAAAAACACCAGCGTCTTGCCGCTGCCGGTCACGCCGTACAGCAGTGCGGAATGAGGTGCGGCATCTTCTAACTTGGGCAGCAGCGTGTCGTAAGCAGCTTGCTGCTGTTCGGTGAGGGTAATGGGGTCGTTGCGCAGCGGAATGGAGACGTACAGGTCGATGGACTTATTCACCTTGCTGCATTCCAGCACGCCCTTGGTGCACAGATTATCCAGCACCGCGCGGCTGATGCCTTTATCCTCCAACTCGTTCAGGGTGCGAGGGCCGCCGCTCAGCAGTGCCACCGCCGCCAGCTGTTTTGCCGTAGGCTTTGGCTTTTGCGGCAGCGTGCTCACAAGCTTGTAGGCATTTTCGGTGTGGCGGGTAAGCTGCTTTTGCAGTACCGGGGTCACACCGTCTGCCGCAACGGCGGGCTTATACTGCGCACCATACGGAATGACCGCCTTGACGGCCTCGTAATAGGTGCAGAAGGTGCGCTCCTTTAAAAAATGCACCAGCCGCAGCAGCTCCGGGGTCAGGCAGGCCGACGCCGGGGCTACATCGAACAGATATTTCAGCTTGGAGTGCTCCGGCTCGGCATCGCAGGCCAGCACCACGCCCATGCGGGCGCGGCTGCCCTTGCCAAAGGGCACCAACACCATGCTGCCCAGACGCACCGCATTCTGGTGCTCCGGCAGAACAGCGTAGGTGTACAGCTTATCAAAATGGAAGGTCGCATTGCTGACGGCAACGCCTACCGTTTTGGGCATTCGTCCAACTCCTTCAACGCTTGATTTTTCAGCCTTGCAGCCCGGCGCGCTGGCAGATGACCTGATACAGCTCTGCGGCGCAGGGCTCGATCTGATTATTGACCAGCTTTACGGTAAACTTATCCTGCTCAGCCAGCTCCTGCCGGGCGGTGGCAAGACGTTCCTGAATGCTTTCCTCGGTCTCAGTGCCGCGGCCGCGCAGACGGTGCTCCAACTCCTCCACAGAGGGCGGCAGCAGAAACACGGTGGTAGCGCCCGGGAACATCCGGCGGATATTGGCAGCGCCGTGCACATCGATGACCAGCACGACCACCTTGCCGGCTTCCAGCCGCTTTTCCACCTCAGACTTCAGGGTGCCGTAGTAGTTGCCGTTATAGAAGTTGTGCTCTACCACCTGATCATTTTCCAGCAGCTGCTGAAACTGCTCCCGGGTGCGGTAGTAGTAGTCCACGCCCTCCTGCTCGCCGGGGCGCGGGGTGCGGGTGGTGGCAGAGACGGTCTTTTCGATCTCGGGGTGTGCCTCGCGCAGTGCCTTGACCACGCTGTCCTTGCCGGTACCGGCTGCGCCGGAAACTACAAACAGAAATTTATCATTCGCCATGAGATGCTTCTTCCTCCATTGATGCTCTGCCCTCCTGCCCGGCGGCGCGGCTTGCCACCGTTTCGGGCTGAAGGGCGGACAGCACGACGTGATCGGAGTCCATGATGAGCACCGCCCGGGTGCTGCGGCCGTAAGAGGCATCGATCAGCATCCCACGCTCGCGTGCTTCCTTCACCAGACGCTTGACCGGTGCAGAGTCCGGGCTGACGACTGCCACCACGCGCCCCGCACTGACCATATTGCCAAAGCCGATGTTGATGAGTTTCATAGGCTCCTCCACAACATATTATTCCAGATTCTGGATCTGCTCGCGGATCTTTTCGATCTCCGCTTTCATATCCACCACGATGCGTGTGATATCCAGATCCTGACACTTGGAGCCAATGGTGTTGGTCTCGCGGTTCAGCTCCTGCGTCAGGAAATCCAGCTTGCGGCCCACGGGCTCGTCCAGCTGCAGGATATCGCGGTACTGCGCAATGTGGCTGCGCAGACGGACAGTCTCCTCATCCACGGCGGTCTTATCGCCAAAGATGGCAGCCTCGGTCAGCACACGGGCATCATCGATATCACGATCCTGCAGGATGACCTTGAGTTTTTCGTACAGGCGGTTGGTGTAGTTCTCTACCCGGCCTGCACTCAAAGCTTCCACCTTGCCGACGCACTGTTCCAGAAACGCAAGGCGGCTTTCCACGTCTGCCTTCATCTTGGCACCCTCGGCGGCGCGCATCTCCACAAAGCGATCCAGCGCCTGCGCTGTGACGGCAGACACATCCTGCCACAGCTGCTCCTCGTCCACATCGGCGTGGCGGGTGGTCAGCACATCCGGGAAACGGGTCAGAACGGCGGTGGACACATCATTTTTGACCCCCAGCTGCTCAGACAAGGCCCGCATGGCCTGCTGATAACTGCGGGCAAGCTCCATATTGACGGCGACCACGGTATCCGCTGCGTCCACGTTCTGCACGGTCATGCTAAGCTCCACCTTGCCGCGGGAGATCCGCTGGTTGAGCTGCTTTTTCAGGCGGCTGTCCAGAGAACTGCAGGTGCGCGGGATGCGGGAGGAATACTCGAAATAGCGGGAGTTCACGCTGCGCAGCTCCACAGTGATCTCACGGCCATTGAGCACGGCAGTCCCCCTGCCGAAACCGGTCATGCTTAAGATCATACTAGCTCCTATTCTTTTGCGGTTTAACTTCGTTTTTTCTGTATAGGTATCCGCTTTGGGCACACAAGCCCATGTTACGATACATATAGCATCATTTTACTATTCTTTTCTGAAAAATTCAAGGTGCAGACTGCATCCGCGCAAAAAACACGATTTCCATTTTTTACTGCTACACAGTCAAAATAACATGACTGCGGCAGTTACTGCCTTTTAGCAGCTTTTCGCTGTAAAAATTATAACCCCGCGTTTTCACGCAGGGTCATAACATCAGTTCGTCTTATAAACGCAGGTCACGCTGGTTTGCAGGATATCTGCGTTGAGCAGCGTGCGCTCCACCCAATGGATGTTGTCGGCAATGGTATCCAGAGAGACCTCGTATTCCTTGGCAATGCTTTCCATCGTGCGGTATTCGTAGCGATAGATCAAGGTCAGAATAAGCTTGTCCATCATGGAGATCTTGGTAAAGCGGGTCTTACGTTTGTGCTCCTGACGGTAAGCCTCCTGCAGAGCCTTGAGCATCCGGTCAAATTCCAGTTTTGAAATGCCAAAATACCGTTGATAGTCCTGCTCCTGAAACTCAGCAATGCGCTGTTCCGGGATGCTTCGCATAGCATTTTCCTCCACATCATTTATTGTATTGCCGGGATCATTTCTTTCATTATAAAATGTATTGGGCAGCAAGTCAATGTGTATGCAGAAGTTTTTCCGGCATTGCCCGGCGCAGCCTGTTTTGTGCCTTTGCCGGATATACAAAAAGGGCTGCCGCACAGCTTTTTTGTGCAGCAGCCCTGAAAGAAACTTATTTATCAGACAGGATGGGACTGGTTGGTGTAATCCACATGGTCACCGTCCACGCCCTGCTTTTTAGCATTGCGCTTATCAAAGAACTTGGGTGCGACCTGCGGGAACATGGCGTAGGTCAGCACGTCTTCTTCCTGCGTTGCCCACTTGGCAGCTTCGGCCTTCAGCTTGTCCATCTCGGGAGCCAGCGTGTCGGCAAAGCGGCAGGTAATGGGCTGCTCGTCGCCAAGGATCTTCTTGGTGAACTCGGGCTTGATGGGAGCGGGAGTCTTGCCGTAGTCGCCGTGGACCAGACCCTTAAACTCCTTGGTAACCATCTTGTAGCGCTCGCCCATGATGACGTTGAACACAGCCTGCGTGCCAACGATCTGGCTGGTGGGGGTGACCAGCGGCGGATAACCTGCATCCTCACGGACGCGGGGAATCTCGGCCAGCACTTCATCCAGCTTATCCTCCTTGCCGGCATCCTTCAGCTGCTTGAGCATATTGGAGAACATACCGCCCGGCACCTGATACAGCAGAGTGTTGGCGTCCACGCCCAGGCTCTTGGGGCTGATCTGGCCGTTGGCGATGTACTTTTCGCGCAGCTTTGCAAAGTAAGCGCGCACGACGTTCAGCTGCTTCAGATCCAGACCGGTGTCGTAGTCGGTGCCCTGCAGGGCAGCCACCAGACTCTCAGTGGGCATATGGCTGGTGCCAAGGCTCAGGGGGCTCATAGCGGTATCGACGATGTCGGCACCTGCTTCGATGCCCTTGAGGATGGACATCGAAGCCAGACCTGCGGTGTAGTGGCTGTGGATATCCACAGGGATGCTGACGGTCTCCTTCAGCTTCCTGACCAGATCATAGCAGGTATAGGGGGTGAGCAGACCTGCCATATCCTTGATGCAGATAGAGTTTGCACCCATCTCCTCCAGAGTCTTGGCGTAGGATGCAAAGTACTCGTTGTTGTGCACGGGGCTCAGGGTGTAGCTGATGCAGCCCTGCACATGAGCGCCCTCCTTGTTGGCAGACTTGATGGCGGTCTGCAGGTTGCGGGGGTCGTTCAAAGCGTCGAAAATGCGGATGACGTCGATGCCGTTGGCAACAGACTTCTGTACAAAGTACTCCACAGCGTCATCTGCGTAGGGACGGTAGCCCAGCATATTCTGGCCGCGGAACAGCATCTGCAGCTTCTGGTGCGGCAGCTCCTTGCGCAGGATGCGCAGGCGCTCCCAAGGATCCTCGTCCAGGAAGCGGATGCAGCTGTCGAACGTAGCGCCGCCCCAGCACTCCACAGAGAAGTAGTTGATCTTGTCCATTTCGGGCAGGATGGGGCGCATCTCGTCCATGGTCATACGGGTGGCCAGCAAAGACTGGTGCGCATCACGCAGGACGACCTCGGTCACCTTGATCGGCTTTTTTGCCATGGTTGTCACCTCTTCCTTAGTTCATGGAAACCAGAACGTCACCGGAGTTGACGGTATCGCCCTTGTTCACGTTGATGGAAGCCACGGTGCCATCCTGCGGAGCAACGATCTCGTTCTCCATCTTCATGGCCTCGAGGATGACCAGCACGTCGCCGGCCTTGACAGAAGCACCGGCAGCGACCTTGACATCCAGAATGTTGCCGGGCATGGGAGCCTTGACGGCAACCGCACCGGCTGCACCGGCGGCTGCCTTGGGAGCAGCTGCGGGAGCGGGAGCGGCCTTGGGTGCGGCGGGTGCTGCAACGGGAGCAGCAGCAACAGGAGCAGCGCCTGCGGCAGTTTCCTCAACGGAAACGCTGTAAGCAATACCATTGACAGTAATATTGTAGTACTTCATGGAAGGATCCTCCAATTCAAAATCGAACTCAATTAACTTACATTCGGACGCTTACAGAGCCATATTGCCATGCTTCTTGGGCAGGCGAGCGGCACGCTTGGTGCTCAGCAGCTCCAGTGCAGCCACAACGCTGGCGCGCACATTGGCGGCATCGCAGCTCATATCGGCAGCAGCGGCAGCCACTGCGCTGGCAGCGCTGCACACCTCAGCGGTGTAGGCAACAGCCTTGGCCTTGGTGGCGGCAATGATGTTGTCGGAAGCATCGATCTCGTCCTTGTACAGCACGCTGACGGCGGCGCTGGGCTCCAGTGCGCTGACGGTGCAGCCGGTCACAGCGATGCGCAGGTCGGCAGCAGCCAGAGCGGTGTACACAGGACCCACAGCCTTGCCGGCCAGCACAGCCACCTTTGCGGTGGTAGCATCGGCATAGGTAGCGGCCAGACGGGCAGCCTCGCGGATGCCGCCAGCCACGTCATCGGTAACACTGGGCACAAAGCCCTCGGTGTCCACGATGGTGACCACAGGCACGCTGAAAGCATCGCACAAGCGCACAAAGCGGGAAGCCTTGGCTACGCAGTTGTGGCACAGCTGCTTGCCGGTTGCCACAACGCCCACGGCATTGCCGCCGATGGTTGCAAATGCAGTGTAGACAGACTTACCAAAGCCTGCGTACAGCTCCACAGCGCTGTCCTTATCGATCACAGCGGCAGCAGCCTTTGCGGGCTCGGCACCGGCAGCCAGAACAGCGGTGGGCTGCTCGAACTCGAAGATCGCCGGGCCGGTCAGGTTGTTGGCGGGCAGCAGACCCACGATGTGAGCGGCCTTTTCAGCAGCCTCTGCGGCATCGGCAGCCACGATGGAAGCCACACCTGCCTTGGCGGCAGCGGCGGCGCTGCCTGCATCGGCGACCTTATCGCCCTTAGCAGCGGAGGTGAACGGAGCGGTGAAGAACAGCTCTGCACCCTCGGCCATAATGCAGACGTCTGCGTTGGCAGCGCTCAGAGCGCTGGTGCCGCCGCAGACACCCAGAACAACGGCCACCTGCGGAACAACACCGGAGACCTTTGCGATCTGTGCATTCAGCTTTGCGCTGGCGGTCAGCACATCCAGACCCTCGGCCAGCTTTGCGCCTACCGAGTTGTAGAAAGTGACCACCGGGCAGCCGGTCTGTGCAGCCATTTCCAGAACCTTGATGTTCTTTTCAACATCCTTTACGGTAACAGCCTCGCCGTTCTGATAAACGGCGTAAGCCTGCTGACCTGCGGCATAACCGCAGGCAGCGCTCACTGCACCATCAGCAAACAGCGCAGTATACTCCCCGTCATCGAAGAACTTGGCGAGGATTTCTCCCTTATTGATCTTTGAAGCCATAATTAGACCTCCTGGTTGTCTGTGTGAGCTTTCAAAATTATATTTATTATACAGAAGCTGGCAAAAAAATGCAAGGGATTCTATAAAAATCCATGTGATTCAACATCCATCGCTTATGGAAAGCCAAATTTTTAACGATTCATCGTTTTGCGCGTTTCATCTGGGTAAATCATCATTTTGCGGATGTAGAAATTTTCCCGGTTTTTTTGGCGAAACTGCACCCGCCTGCCGCGTTTTCTTTCCGTTGCGTTTATGTTACACTATATTATAGCAATTCAACTTTTTAATGCAACAGCAACAGCGTTGAATTGCATATCGCAAATATGCTGTTTGGATGTTGTACTAATTTCTTGACTTGCGATAAAATATTAAAAATCATATTTGCCGGGCAGTTTGCCAAACTGTACTTATACAGCGCATGAGAACTGCCCGGTAAAAATGAAAAAGAGGTTGAAGCTATCTTGAAGCGATTTTCCGCAAAGCTCCGGCAGCAGGAGCAGGCCTACCGCTCTCTGCACGATGCCGCCCGTTCCCTGCTTTCGCCAAAGGGGCGGGTATTTCTGTTTTTTCTGCTGTTTTATAAGGTACTGACAAACCTCTTGTTCGTACCGGCGTTGCAGCTGATCTGGGCACTGACGCTGCAGTTCGCGCCCATCCGCTACCTCAACAATAAGACCGCTTCCCGCATCTTTGCCTCCCCTGCCATTATCGGGTGCATCGCCGTGCTGGCGGTGCTGGCAGCCTTCTGGAACCTGTACGAGGTTGCCACGATGCTGCAACTATTGACGCGGGTACGGCACGGCGAGCCGCTGCGGGCGGTAGCAGTGTTCCGGGATGCCTTTTGCAGCCTTGTGCGGGTGTTTCTGCCGCAGAACCTCCCACTGCTGCTGTATGGTGCTGCCCTGATCCCGCTGACGAACTTTTTTCTGGCTGCAAACCATCTGACCCAGTTTGCCGTGCCGGAATATCTCTGGGGGCTGCTGAAGGCGCGTTCCTCCAATCGTTTTCTATTTGCTCTGGCGGTGCTTTTTGTGCTGGCACTGCTGCTGGACGGGCTTGTGGTTCTGCCAAAATTTCTGCTGGAGCGCAAAAGCTTTGGCTGTGCGTTTGCGGAGAGCCTGCACATTTTGCGCAGCCGCACCGGGCAGCTGCTTGCACTGGCACTGCGCTGGATGCTGACCGCCGCCGTGCGCACCGGGCTGATGCTGCTGTGCGGGGCAGCGCTGTTCTATTGCGTCATCCTAGGTGTCGGCTTTGCCAGCACTGCTGCCCTGCTGGCGCTTTCCCGCGCGGCGCTGCTGATCGAGTTACCGTTCCTTTGCCTGCTTATGGACTGTGCCATGACGGCGGCGCAGAGCACCCTTACAGAGGTACTGTACGAAGCGCCCCGGCAGTCCGATGCAGCGCAGCCGACCATTTCCGGTGTGCTCCCTGCCCTGCACCGTGAGCAGACGGTGCTGGCCGGGATGATGGCCTGCGCCGCACTGGTCACCTGCGGCGTGGCAGCGGTGTACCTGCTGTTCCCGCAAACGCAGCCGCTGCAAAGCATGCTGGGCCTTGCCGACCCGGTGATCACCTATCACCGTGGCTATTCTTCCCGTGCGCCGGAGAACACCATGGCTGCCTTCGAGACCGCGCTGGAGCACGGCAGCCCCCGCATTGAGTTGGACGTGCAGATGACCGCCGATGGCGTGGCCGTGGTGACCCACGACACCAGCCTGCGCCGGTGCACCGGCTACAGCGCCAATATCTACGACCTGCCCTATGCACAGGTACAGCAGCTGGATGCCGGACGCTGGTTCCATCGGCAGTTCACGGGTTCCTATATTCCCACGCTGGAAGAGGTTCTGGCGCTGTGCAAGGGCAAGGCAGAACTGAACATTGAGATCAAGCCCAGCACCTTTACGCCGACATTGGAAGCCGAAACGGTACGGCTGATCCACGCATACAACTACGGTTCAGACTGCGTGGTCACCTCCCAGAGCTACGAGACCCTGTGCAAGGTGAAGGAACTGGACCCGGACATTACCACTGGGTATATTCTGGCGCTGGGCGTAGGCACCTACTACGATCTGCCTGCCGCAGACTTTTTCAGCGTAGAATCCACCTTTATCACCGCCGGTATGGTGCAGCAGATCCATCTGCGCGGCAAGACCATCTCCGCATGGACCATCAACCGTCAGCAGGATGCCGAAAAGCTGCTGCAGCTGGGCGTGGATGACCTGATCACTGACAAACCCGAGATCATTGCGCCGCTGCTGGCACGGGACAAGGCTTTGGATAACCGTCTGCTCTGGCTGCGGGATCAGATTCAGGAGTTGTTTGCCGCCCCGGACGCTGAAGAAGCGATGGAGGTTGAGGAGACTATCGAGGACGCCATTGAGGATCCCGAAGAGGTTTTGGACGAAGCATAAACAAAAACTTTTTACAGCAATACCGGACAGTCTGTGGGCTGTCCGGTATTTGTATTTTCACAAATACGCAAAAAGGAGCCGCAGCACCCTGTTACAGGTACTGCGGCTCCTATTTTGTCTTTGGAAGTTTAAATTACTTCACCATGCTTGCAACTTCAGATGCGAAGTCATCAGCACGCTTCTCCAGACCCTCGCCCTTGACAAAGCGGGCAAACTTGACGATCTTGATCTCACCGCCCAGATCCTTAGCGACCTTAGCGGTGTACTGAGCAACGGTCAGGTCGCCGTCCTTGACGAACTCCTGATCGACCAGGCAGTTCTCCTTGAAGAACTTCTTGATCTTGCCCTCGATCATCTTCTCCTTCACAGCCTCAGGCTTGTTAGCGGTCTTGGGATCCTGAGCCATCTGAGCCAGCATGATCTCCTTCTCCTTAGCCACGACCTCGGCAGGGACAGAAGCCTCGTCGACGTAGCCGGGGTTAGCAGCAGCGACCTGCATGGCGATGTCCTTGCCGTAAGCAACGAACTCGTCCTTAGCATCGATGTCGTTGGTGGTCTCGAAGTTGACCAGAATGCCGTGAGTGCCGCCGCCGTGGACGTATGCAGAGCAGACGCCCTCGTAACGGGTGAAGCGGCGAACCTTGATGTTTTCCTTGATGACCAGGATCAGGTTCTTCAGAGCCTCGTCAACGGTCTCACCTGCCTCGGTCTTGCAAGCCATCAGAGCCTCGACATCAGCGGGGTTCTGCTTCATGATGACCTTGGTAGCCTCCTTGACGAAGTCAACGAACTTGTCGTTCTTGGCAACGAAGTCGGTCTCAGCGTTGACCTCGATGACAACACCGACCTTGCAGGTGGGGCAGTAGTCAGCGTAGACCATACCCTCGGCAGCAACGCGGCTTGCCTTCTTAGCGGCGGTAGCCAGACCACGCTCGCGCAGGATCTCGATTGCCTTCTCGAAGTTGCCGTCAGCCTCGGTCAGAGCCTTCTTGCACTCCATCATGCCGCAGTCGGTCTGCTTGCGCAGTTCCATAACGTCCTTTGCAGAAATAGCCATTTTTGTTATTCTCCCTTACACGTTATTTGTTTGGTTGTGAGATGGGAAATCAGGCGTTTGCTGCGTCCTCAGCGGGAGCGGCCTCCTGGTTGCCCTGCTTGCCTTCCAGCACAGCGTCAGCCATAGCGCCGGCGATCAGCTTGACAGCGCGGATAGCGTCGTCGTTGCCGGGGATCACGTAGTCGATCTCATCGGGGTTGCAGTTGGTATCAACGATAGCAACGATGGGGATGTTCAGCTTGCGAGCCTCGGCAACAGCGATGCGCTCCTTGTGAGGATCGACGATGAACATAGCCTTCGGCAGGGTCTTCATGTTCTTGACGCCGCCCAGGTACTTGTCCAGCTTCTCCATCTCCAGCTCCAGCTTAGCCACTTCCTTCTTGGGCAGCAGCTCGAAGGTGCCGTTCTCCTTCATCTTAGCCAGCTGATCCATACGGTCGATACGCTTGCGGATGGTGCGGAAGTTGGTCAGCATACCGCCCAGCCAGCGAGCGTTGACATAGTGCATGCCGCAGCGCAGAGCCTCATCACGGATGGACTCCTGAGCCTGCTTCTTGGTGCCGACGAACAGGATGTCGCCGCCCTCAGCTGCAACTTCCTTCACGTAGTTGTAAGCCTCGTCCAGCTTCTTCACGGTCTTCTGCAGGTCAATGATATAGATACCATTGCGCTCGGTGAAGATGTACTTAGCCATCTTGGGGTTCCAGCGGCGGGTCTGGTGACCGAAGTGCACACCTGCCTCGAGAAGCTGCTTCATAGAAACGACTGCCATAATAAAATACCTCCAGATATTGTTTTGCCTCCGCACACCATGATCTGCACGGTACATCGGGTACCGGCGGACTGCCCTCAACCCAAAAGGGCACAAAAGGGCATAGTGATGCGTGTGTAATGCTTTGTTATAATAGCACAAAAAGAATGCGGTTGCAAGTGGTTTTCTCTGTTTTGTATAAAGAAATGCTCACTTTTTCTCTTATTTGCCCGTATTCATCCCGCTCAGGCCTGCAACACCCATGCGGTTGAGGGCATATCCCTTGCCGAACATCAGGTCGTATTGCAGCATCCAGTGCTCGTTTGTCCAGCGCTGCTGGAACTCCGTGGGCTGCTGGGTGGTGGTGCCGTCCAAGTTCATGGTAGTGCCGCGGGTGCAGCTGCGGCTGGCGACCCGCAGCTGCCGGTTGAGGAACTGGAAGTACAGCGGCTGCTCCAGCCCGAACAGTTCCATCATCACCGGAGAGATATCGTAGGCGGCAATGGTGCCAAGATCCACCTGCTGCTGGCTGTAATTCGACCACATCAGCAGCGTGGTCTGGTGCAGACGGGGGTCGGTGCTGGAGCCGCTTGCATAACCGGTAGTGGTGTAGACATCGTAGTTGGAATCGATGGGGTTATAATGGTCGCCCCAGAACACCAGAATGACCGGCTCGTCCACCTGAGAAAAATACGCCGTCAGCTTGCCCAGCATGGCGTCTGCATCCCGGATGCCGGTAGCGAAATCTTCCAGCGCACCCACGGTGCTGCTCTTGAGCCCCACCGGATGGGATACGACGTGCACCCGCTCGTCATCCGGGTAGTTGTCTCTATTATAATTGGTATGGTTCTGCATGGTGACCGCGTGCAGGAAGATGGGCTTATCAGAGGAAGTGCTCATCTTCTCGTACTGCTGAATGATCTGGTCGGCCATGGAGTCATCGGTCACAAGGCCGCTGGTCCAGTAGTGCTTGCGCACCTTGGTCACGCCGTGCATATCTTCCAGACTGATAAAATCGCTGAAACCGAGGTTAGGGTAGGCCTTATCGCGGCTCCAGTATTTTGCCCAGAAGCAGTGCACCGCAGCGGTCTGATAGCCCTTGAGTTTAAGGTAATTGGGCAGGGCGAACATGGGCTTTGTGACGTGCTGCTGGTAGGGCTTGCTGCCGCTGGGCAGGAAGGACACCGAGTAGCCGGTCAGGGCTTCAAATTCCACATCACAGGTGCCGCCGCCAAAGCTGGGGCTGTAGGCTCTGCCGTAGGCGCTGGTCTGCTGCAGAGCATGAAGATTCTGCGATACATCGGTATCAAAGGTGATGCCATACTGTTCCAGCTCGGAAACATCCCAGTAGGACTCGTCCATCACATAAATAATGGTAGGCTGCTTTGCCTGCTCCTCCTTGGGGGCAGTGGCGGCATAGCTGCCTGCATACATGGGGCCGGTAGAGAATTTCTCGCTCTCAGCTACGTTATCCAGAATATCGTCCACCGCCTGCTCCGAGTAGCCCTCGGGCTTGTCGATCTCCAGATTGGTGAGGTTGGTCATAAAACCGGTAAGTACACCGTAGTAACGATAGTAGCGGTCCTGCATCCACGCATCCGGCGTGATGCCCAAAACCTGCGTGACTTCGGGCTGTAAGTAAACGCCGAAGATCAGCAGACACAGCGCCGCCGCCGAAGCACCGGTGCCCGCAAGCCTTGGCAGCCAGCGCTGACGCAGCCGACCGCGGTAAACAAAGAAGCTTGCCACCGTAAGCGCCAGCACCAGCACAATGGAGACCACCATGCTGGTCTGCAACTTGAGCCCGGCAGCAGAGGCCACACCGGCGGCTTCGGACACCTGCATCAGATCCCACGGCAGAAAGGGCTCACCCCGCAGCTGCATGGTATAGAAGTTTACCGCGCAGGGCGCACAGCCCAGAACAGCCATGCCCAGCGTGGCAAGCGGCGGGATGCGTAGCACCCAGTCCAGCAGTTCCCACACCAGAAACAGCAGCAGCCATGCCAGCAGGTATGCCCCGAAATGGGGAAAAATAAAGCTGATAAAGGTATCAGCGGTCAGCGACCCACGCGCGATCCACTCGCCCAGCAGCAGCACGATAAGAGAAACTGCCGCCGGGAAGAGCATCCGCAGGGTCAACAGCGGTTTGGATGTTTTCATAGTCGATATCCCTTTCCACGTCCCGAACCCTATTTCCAGAGTGGCTGTGCTATTTGCACAAGCCTTTCGTGCTTATTATAGTCACTTTGCTGAAAATGTCCATTCATGATTTTACAAAAATTACGGTTTTATTTTTCAAAATATTCCCCTATTTTTCACAGACCCAGCTTTGCGCGCAGTTGCTGCCAGAAGCCGTGCGGTGCTGCCGGTGCTTTTGGCACGGCGGTATGCACCAGAACGGCGTCCGTGCCGATGGTCTCGATCTCCTGCCATGGGATGGTCAGGCTCTCATCCCGACCCAGCAGACCAAAAAATCGTGGCCTGCCCAGTAAGATCAGGCTTTGCAGCTGCGCCGTTGCGGGGTCAAATTCCAGATCGTCTGCGCGGCCAAGGCACACCCCCTGCTCCAGCTGGACGACCTCTTTCTCGCACAGTTCCCGGATCGTCACGGCACTCTCCCCTTTCTGCCACAGCATACGCCGGGGCGGCATTTTCTATGCCAAAGGGGTGGAAAGCACCCGCCCGGTTGTGGTATACTATGGAAAATATCTGAGAAAAACTATCCAATACAAGCGAGGCAGCAGTTATGTATAAAAGCATTATTTTTGATATCGGCGGTGTTCTGGTGGATTTTGACCCCAAGGCGTACTTAGTAGACCGGCTGTGCAACGCCGAAATGGAGGAGAAGGTCTACGATTTGACCTTTGGCAGCGAGGAGTGGCAGCTGCTGGACGCGGGCAAGCTTTCCCGCTATGACGGCAACCAGCGTATGCTGGAGCACGCCCGCGCCGAGGGTTGCGCCTTTGAGGTGCAGGGCGTGCTGGACGACTGGATGCACATTCTGCGCCCGCGTCTGCGGATGCTGGAACTGGTGCGGCGGCTGAAGAGCCACGGCTATTGCGTGTATTACCTGAGCAACATTCCGCAGGATGTGCTGGAATTGCTGAACGAGCGCGGCGTGCTGGCTCAGTTTGACGGCGGCGTAGCCTCCTGTGAGGTACAAGTGAACAAGCCCGACCCGCAGATCTACAAAGCTCTGCTGAAGAAGTATCAGCTGAAGGCCAGCGAGTGCGTATTTATCGATGACAGACTGGAAAACGTGCAAGCCGCCTTTGCGCTGGGCTTTGCCGGTATCCAGATGAAAGACAGTGTAGGCACGCTGATCCGCAGCCTTGCCACCTGCAATGTGACGCTGCGCTGAGCATTGATCCAATAAATGCAGCAGCCCCTGCCGGAAAGATCTTTCCGGCAGGGGCTGCTTTGCGTTGGTAGGAACTTACTTTTCTTCGTAGCTCTGGCAGTAGTGCGGGGTCTCCACCTGCTGGGTGGTGCAGTTGCACTGCTCTGTCACCTTGATCTGCGGCAGATCACATTTGCAGCCGTCCACATTGTGGCAGCACGCGCAGACATCACAGGTCACGCCGATGTTTTCCATGCTTATCACCTCTTTGTCCATAGGTTGCCCTGCGGGCAAAGGGTTTATACATGGATTTTATCCGTTTGCCTTTTTGGCTTCCCGCTTGGACTTGAGCGTGACCGCCACGTGCCTGATAGACAACACCGGATGCACCGGCAGCATACGCGGGCCAGCCCAGCGCATGACTGCACGAATTTTCTCCCGCATTTCCGGTTTATAGCAATGGACCTTGCAGGCGGAACAGAAAGTCTTTGTTTCCATAAACGGACACTTTTCAATGCGCGCAAGCGCATAATCGTGCAGCTGCCGGCACTCCGGGCATAAAGTGCCTTTGGGAGTGTCATGCTGTTTGCGGCAGTAGAGTGCGATCATCTCGCTGACAAGCAGTTTTTCATCTGCACGCTTTTTATCCAAGTTTTTGGGGGTCTGCTGCATCGGGTCCGTTCCTCCTGATCATTCTTATTCTCTTTTACGGCCTGACCGGCGCGCAGCACGGCGTACTGCACTGCGCAAAAACGCAAAGCCTACTGTAACGCCAAGTGCCACAGCCATTTCCATATACACCGCCTTTATCAAAAACGGCAGGAGTTGACGGATATTTCGTCCGTTTTCTCCTGCCGTAAATTCTGCATTTTTACGATACTCTGCATAACGGCTGCTGCACTTCTAAAAGTTAGCACATTCTAACTTTCGTTTCTATAAAAATGCCGAAGCACGGCAAGTTATAGTTTATCGCAGCAAACCATTTTTGTCAAGAGAGTTTCCCTCTCGTAAAGCTCACCATGCCGCCAGATCTGCGCCCAGCTTACGGCAGGCAGCCTGCACATCATCATCGGGCGTTTCGTTGCAGATGAGGCCTTCCTCGCTGAACAGCTGTGCGCCATCATCCTGTGCGCGCTGTACCCAGTCGCGCATCCACTGGCCATCGCCCCAGCCGTAGGAGCCGAACAGTGCGATCTTTTTGCCGTTCAGAGAGCCTTCCAGTGCAGCAAACATGGGCTCGAACTCGCTCTCCTCCAGCTGCTCTGCACCCATAGCCGGGCAGCCAAAGGCCACCACGTCAAACTCTGCCAGCTTTGCGGGGGTCATCTCGGCACAGGATACGATGGTGCCGTTGGCGCCTGCGCCCTCGGCGACGCAGTTTGCCATGGTCTCGGTGTTGCCGGTGGCGCTCCAGAATACGATTGCTACTTTGCTCATAAAACTCTACCTCTTTCTCTGCGTAGTTAGTTTTGAATAACTTCATGTTCTGTGAAAATGCGTCCGTGTTTCATGACGCATTTTTGTGGTTAGTATTTTCTAACTGCCAACAGGATACCACAGCCCTGCCCCGCTTGTCAAGGCATTAGCGCAATGTTTGCACGGTGCAACAATGCCGCCTTGCTCAAAAGTGCATGAAGCGTGTGTTTCAGCCGCCTAATACGCGGAAAACCACCAGCAGCACCCCGTAGATGACCGGCTGATGCAGCAGATACAGCACCAGCGAGTGCCGCCCTAGCCAGCCCAGCGGCGGGCAGACCGAGCAGCGCAAGGGCTCCATGCGCTGCCGCCCTACAACCCCGTAGAGAAAGTATCCCACCCAGAACAGAAACAGCCACGGCAGAAGGGCAAAATAATCCGTAGAATAGAACCACCACGGGTAAAAGCCAAAGTACGCTGTGACATAGTTTGCATACAGTGTCTGCGGCAGCCAGAGGCGCAGGCTGCCAAAACCCAGATAGCCTGCCGAAACATTGCGGGTCAGGGCGAACAGCACTGCGGAGATAGCAAACCCTGCTGCGGGTGGAATGCGCCGCAGCGGCTTTTCCAACAGACCGGTCAGCAGCATAGCGCTGCCCAGCAGGGTCAGCACGCCAAAAACGACCCTGTCCTCCGGCATAAAAAGCAGCGTGACCGCCGTGACAAGCGCCCCTGCCCCAAACACCTGTGCGCCCCGGCATAGGGTATGATGCCCCAGCTGCACGCAAAAGCCGGACAACAGAATAAACACCCAACAGATGCTCTGCTGCCACAGATGCCCGGGCAAGCCATAATACCAGTCGGCCTGAATGCCGAACAGATTGACCAGATCCCAGCAGCCGTGATAGAGCATCATGCTAACTAAATCCAGCCCGCGCAGCTCGTCCAGAAGGGTGTAGCGGCCAGAAGTGTTATTGTACTTCACGGCATTTTCCTTTCTTTTTGTCACGCCGTTACACCGTTTTGCGGCGCAGCAGGCTCATGGGCGGCAGCTCCGGGGTGGGCATGGTATATTTTTCCATGGCGTGCGGGGTGCTTTCCACCCGCTCCCCTGCTTCGTTTTCGATCCATTCCGGGGTAAGTTCAATACTGCGGCCGTCCGGGCACAGTGCCTCCAGCGTATCTCCAAGGCTCCATTTGCCGCGCTGCTGGCAATGGGCGATGCCGTTTTCCCAGCTGTCCACCGTACCCACGAACTCCCACTCACGGATGTAAGTGGCGCTGTCGGTGGCCTGTTTGGCCTGCTCGCGGCCGAAATAGAAGCCGGGAGAGTAGTGCCGGTGGCTGGTGCGGGTAAGCTCTGCGTACACCTCCGGCGGCAGTTCAAAGTTATCGTTTGCCGGGTCGGCCAGATAGGCATCCAGCGCCTTGCGGTAGGCGGCGGTAACGCTGGCCACATAGTAGAAGGTCTTGGCACGGCCTTCGATCTTCAGGCTGTCCACGCCCGCCTTGCAGATCAGGTCAATGAAGGGCGCGGTGCACAGATCGTTGGCGTTAAGAATGTAGCTGCCGTTCTCGTTTTCGCCGATCTCGTACAGCTGACCGGGGCGGGTCTCCTCGCTCAGGTAGTACTTCCAGCGGCAGGGCTGGGCGCACTGGCCACGGTTGGCGTCACGCCCTGCCATGTAGTTGGACAGCAGACACCGGCCGGACACGCTCATGCACATAGCACCATGCACAAAAGCTTCAATTTCAAGCTCCGGCGGGGTCTTGTCGCGCAGGATGGCAATATCCTGCAAGGTCATCTCCCGCGCCAGCACCACCCGCTTTGCGCCCATTTTGTAGGCGGCGCGGGCGGCTGCCCAGTTGGTGATGCCGGTCTGAGTAGAAAGATGCACGTCAATATCCGGGGCAAAGGTCTTGCAGGCATCCAGCACACCAAGGTCTGCCACGATAAAGGCATCCA
>ERZ1673699.152-NODE-152-length-91723-cov-23.074104_pt1 | contig 91723 bp, 81 predicted proteins | sample MGYA00580229_ERZ1673699 | MGnify/ENA primary metagenome ERZ1673699 (study PRJEB41218, sample SAMN15661785) | gut metagenome | host: Homo sapiens | place: Canada: London | collected 2015-08-20/2019-03-30 | study: EMG produced TPA metagenomics assembly of... | reverse complement strand
GGCAGAGTAGACCACGCCGGTGGGGTTGTTGGGGGTGTTGATGAGCACACAGGTGACCTTTTCGGTCAGCATCTGCGCAAAGGCATCCAGATTGGGCTGGAAAGTGGGTGCCTGCGGCGGCACCACCCGCAGCACTGCGCCGGTGCCCGCCACATAAGGGCCGTACTCCGGGAAGTAAGGTGCAAAGGTCAGCACCTCGTCCCCGGGCTGGGTCACCGCCCGGATGGCGTGGGCGATAGCACCCGCCGCACCGGTGGTGGGGAAGATGTGCTTTTGCGCGTAGGGCAGACCGAAGGTCTCGGTCAGATGCGCCGCCACAGCGGTGCGGAAACCCGGGTCGCCCTGACTGGGGCAATAGCCGTGCAGGCTTACCGGCTCTTCCTGTGCCAGCAGGGTCTGCATGGCTTCGGTAAACTCCGGCGGGCAGGGCACGCTGGGGTTGCCCAGTGAATAATCGAACACATTCTCGCTGCCGATCTGGGCAGCGCGCTGTCTGCCATACATGAAGGTCTCGCGGATGACGCTTTTGTTGTTCAGCATGGCGCGGTAGGTCTCGTTCAGCATACTACTTTCCCTCTGCTTTCCTTATGGCAACACCGCACAATTTCCGCCTTACGGCTTAAGCACCACTCCGGCGGCTGCGGCACGGCATCTGCGTTGCCAAAATGCTCGATAATACACAAAGTATTATCTGCGCTTTTGGCTTAGCATCTGCCGCACCTCACTCGCCGTATCGGCACTTAGAATTATGCGGTATTGCCTTATATCGCAAAGCCTGTGCGGGGCGGCTCCCCCTCATTTATGAGCCGCAGCCGTATAGCTCTGTTCCAGCTTGATGATGCAGTTGTAGGTGGGATCCTGCTCTTTGATGAACTGCTCCATCTGGGTCAGCAGCTCCACCTTGTCCCCGGCATAGCCCGCCGGGAGCACCAGATCGAAAAGCACATTGGTGTGGGTCTTGCCCGGCACGATGCGCAGATCGTGCAGTGAGAGCGCCGGGTCCAGCTGGCGCAGCTTTTCGGTCAGGCGGCTGCGCAGCACCCCCACGGCGGCATCCGAGGTGACGATGGGGTCATAGTGGATGGTCACCATCAGGTGGTCGTGCTTCATAAAGTCCCGCTCGATGTTGTCGATCAGGTCGTGCGCCTCCAGCGGGTCCTGCTCGGCGGGCAGCTCCACATGGATGGAGGCAAACTGATGGCCGGGGCCGTAGTCGTGCACCATCAGATCATGTACGCCCAGCACGCCGGGATAACCCATCACGGTCTGTTCAATATGCTCCACCAGATCCTCGCTGGGGCTTTCGCCCAGCAGCGGGCTCAGGGTATCCATCACCAGCCCCCAGCCGGAGATCAGGATGAACACTGCCACGCCCACGCCCATCAGGCCGTCCAGCACATCCCAGCCGGTCACCCGGCAGAGGATGGCAGCCACCAGCACGGCGGCAGTGCTCAGCACATCGTTGCGGCTGTCGGCGGCAGTGGCGATGAGGGTCTCGGAGGAAATGATACGGCCAATGGTGCGGTTGAAGCCGCTCATCCACAGCTTGACCAGAATGGACACCACCAGCACCGCCACGGTCAGCCAGCCGAACTGCACCGGCGTGGGGTGCAGCACCTTGGTGACCGACTCCTTCAGCAGGGAAAAGCCGATGCCCAGAATGGTCACACTGACCACCAGACCCGCCAGATACTCAAAACGGGCGTGGCCGTAGGGATGCTCGGCATCCGGTGCCTTGGCGGCCAGCTTAAAGCCCACCAGACTGACGATGTTGGAGGAAGCATCCGAAAGGTTATTTAGTGCATCGGCGGTGATGGCAATAGAGCCGAACAGGGTGCCCACCACAAACTTACCCAGACAGAGCAGGATATTGCACACCATGCCCACCACACTGGCCAGATTGCCGTAGGCGGCGCGGACGCGGGGGTCCTGCGGGGAATTGGGGCGGCGTATAAAAAGACGGATCAAAAGCTGTGTCATAGAAGCTCCTTTCGGGCTGCGCATTTTCAGCGCACCCAATGTCCTTCTAGTATAGCATTTTACTTTATGGTTTTAAAGGCGTTTCAAAAATTTCATCCCATTACGCCGGATATCAAACCGGGTCACAGTACAAAAAGCCCCGGCGGCCATGCGGTCGCCGGGGCTTTTCGGAGATTTTGGGACTGTCTGTTCACAGTCTCTTGTAATTAAGGAGGAGTGCTCAGGTTTTTATCACAGGATCGGGCTTTCAAGGTCGCCGGTATCAGCGATGCCGTGCTTCTCGGCGTAGCCGGTCAGCATCAGGGTCAGCGCGCCGTCACCGGTCACGTTGCAGGCGGTGCCGAAGCTGTCCTGCAGGGCGAAGATGGCCAGCATCAGAGCCGTACCGGCGTTGTCGAACATCAGAACACCGGTGATCAAACCCAGAGAAGCCATGACAGTGCCGCCGGGCACGCCGGGTGCGCCGATGGCGAAAATGCCGAGCAGCAGGCAGAACAGGATCATAGTGCCAACGCTGGGCAGCTTGCCGTATAGGATCTTGGAAACGGTCATGCAGAAGAACACCTCGGTCAGCACAGAGCCGCACAGGTGGATGTTGGCAAACAGGGGGATGCCGAAGCTGACCATGTCCTTACGCAGCACCTTGCTCTTGCGGGCACACTCCAGCGCCACACCCAGCGTAGCAGCACTGGACATGGTACCGACAGCGGTCAGATAAGCGGGGCCGTAGTGACGCAGCACTTCCCAGGGATTCTTGCCGGAGTAAGCACCTGCCAGCAGGTACAGCACAGCCAGCCAGATGTAGTGGCCAACCATGACGATGACGATGATCTGCAGGAAGGCGGGCAGCTGATGGGTGATGGTGCCCTCGTAGCTCAGGCCGCAGAAGGTGGCGGCAATGTAGAAGGGCAGCACGGGGATGATGACCTTGCTGACGATGTCCAGCACGATGTTCTGGAACTCGGAAAGGAAGTCGCAGGTCAGCTTGCTGTTGGTCCAGGTAGCTGCCAGACCAACCAGAACGCTCAGCACCAGCGCGCTCATAACGCTCATGATCTGGGGAATGTTCAGCTCAAAGACGACGCCCGGCAGTTCACGCAGGCCGGCAACGTTGTTGTCGATGGACAGGTGAGGGATCAGGCCGTAGCCAGCGCCCATGCTCATGAAGGCTGCGCAGACAGAGGACACATAGGCGATGACGATGGCCACTGCCAGCAGGCGGGAAGCGTTTTTGCCAAGCTTTGTAATGGACGGGGCAATGAAGCCGATGATGATCAGCGGCACACAGAAGGTAATGAGCTGACCCATGATGTACTGCAGGGTCACCACAACGCCCATGGTGCTCTCGTTGAACAGCTGGCCAAGGATGATACCAACAAGAATGCCCAGCAAAAGCCGGAAGGGCAGACTATTGAATAGCTTTTTCATAACTTTAGTACCTCTTTCTTTTTGCCCCGGAAAGGGGCCGGGTGGGGAGACTTATTCCGTCTCCGGGAGGTGTTTGTTCAGCATCAGATCAAGGATCACGCTGTCGCTGGTGCCGTGGGTACTCAGGGTGGCAAAGTTGTCCAGCGTATATTCCACATTGTGCTCCACGATGCCATCGGTGCTCTGCACCCGCACGCCGCGCACGCCCATGGCAGCTGCCTGACAGGCGGCGTTGACGCAGGTAGAGATCTTCAGCGCACAGTCGGCCTTTGCACCATCGCATACCATGCCGGTGACGTTGCCCACCATGTTCTGGATGGTGCAGCATACCTCGTGGTAGCCGCCGCCCAGCAGATAGGCAATGCCGCAGGCCGCGCCGGTGGCGGCAACGGTAGCGCCGCAAAGGTTGCTCAGGCGGCCAAACTTAGCCTTGATGCGGATCGCGATCAGGTTGGAAAGGGTCACGGCGCGGAGCATCTTCTCCTCGTCGATGTCCAACCAGCGGGCAGTTGCCACCACAGGCATGGTAGCCGTGATGCCCTGATTGCCGCTGCCGGAGTTTGCCACCACCGAGACCGGTGCACCTGCCATGCGGGCGTCCGCACCGGCAGAAGCGATGACCATGGCGTTGGTGGTCAGGTCGCGGGTCATCAGGCCCTTGCGGCAGTTCAGCTCCAGATTGCGTCCAATGGCAAGGCCGTATTCCTTGGCAAGACCCTCGTCGCTGATGGTCGTGTTCACCTGTACGGCGCTGCGGATGATGTCGATGGGGTCATGCAGGGGGTCCAGTTCCTCGGTGCAGTAATCCCAGATGGAGCGGACGGTCAGAAATTCTGCGATCTGCTCCGGGGTCACCACATCGCTGTCCCCGGCGGCGGCAGAGTCGGTGTGCTGCTTGTCCAGCGTAGCCACGCCGTCCTGCTCCACCAGCACCACGTTGGTGTGCAGGTCCCGCACCACTGCGCGGCCGGTGTGGCCGTCGGCAGTAACAACCACCTCAACGTAGAGCTTCTGCGGCACCTGTGCCACCTCTACCTTGACCTTGCCTGCCTTGACAAGGGCTGCGGCTTCTTCCATCTGCTCCCGGGGCACATAGTTCATGACCTCCAGCAGGTGGACGGGGTCGCCGCCTACGGCACCAATGGCGGCGGCGTAATCCATGCCCTGATACGAGGTGCCCGGAATGCCCGCCGACATGGCGTTTTTGATAATGTTGATGCTGGCGCGGACGGTCACGGCTTCTACCTGTGTGCCGCCTGCCTTGCGGAGTGCTGCGCCCGCCTCTGCGGCGGTGAGAGCAACTGCGCCGGGCTCCGTACAGCCCGTAGCCAGCTCCATCTCACTGTTCAGGATGCGAACGAACATCTGTTTATCCATTTGGTTCACCGTTTCTTTTCTTCCCGTGCGGGCACGGAAATCAATTTTCCGAATAAAGGCTTTCCCCGGACGGGGGAAGCTGTCACCGCAGGTGACTGATGAGGGCGCAGGCAAACAGCTGCTTGTGGGGAATTCCCCCTCATCCGTCTGCTCACTGCGTTCGCAGCCACCTTCCCCCCAAGGGGTGAAGGCTTTTGCACTGGGTCAATCTTCAAAAGTTGATTTCTGTGCCGTGCGGGGGAACTTACTTTACAGCAATGCACTCGATCTCCAGCGGAGCGCCCTTGGGCAGCTTGCCCACCTGCACCGCACTGCGCGCGGGGTAGGGCTGCGCAAAATACTCGCCGTACACCTTGTTCATCTCTGCAAAATCGTTGATGTCCGCCAGAAACACCGTGGTCTTGACCACATTGGCCAGCGTCATCTCCTGCTGTGCCAGAATGGCCTGGATGTTCTTGAGGGACTATGCAGTCAGCGAGGTCGCCGCCCAGCTGGGCTCTTCGGAAGCCACCATCTACCGCTATTTGAGCAAGCTGAAGTGACTGCCCTCAACAGCGCAAGCCCGGAAGGTCTGCAACCTTCCGGGCTTGCGCTTATTTTTAGCAGCCTTCTTTTTCAGCCAGCTTGCGGCCCATGAGCACGCCCATGACCGAGGCCATCATCAGTCCGCGCGTCCAGCCGGAGGAGTCGCCCAGACAGTGCAGACCCTGAATGTTGGTGTCAAGGTTCTCGTCCATCTTCACCTTGTTGGAGTAGAACTTCAGCTCCGGGCTGTACAGCAGCGTCTCGTTGGCGGCAAAGCCGGGCACCACCATATCCAGCATCTTGATGAACTCGATGATGTTGGTCATGGCGCGGTAGGGCATGGCGGCGGTGATGTCGCCGGCCACGGCGTCCTTCAGGGTGGGCTTGACGTTGGACTGGGCCAGCTCCTTCGCCCAGGTGCGCTTGCCGTCGAGGATGTCGCCGTAGCGCTGCACCATGATGTGGCCTGCGCCCAGCATATTGGTCAGCTCGCCCACCTTCTGTGCGTAGGCGATGGGCTGGTTGAAGGGCTCGGTAAAGTTGTGGGACACCAAAATGGCAAGGTTGGTGTTCGGGCTCTTCTTTTCCTTGAAGCTGTGGCCGTTGACCACCGCAAGGTCGTTGTCGTAGTTCTCCTGTGCCACAAAGCCGCCGGGGTTCTGGCAGAAGGTGCGCACCTTGTTCTTCCAAGGCTTCGGGTAGCCGATGAGCTTGGACTCATACAGCACCTTGTTCACCTTTTCCATCACCTCGTTGCGGCACTCCACGCGTACGCCGATGTCCACGGTGCCGGGCTTGTGGGCGATGTGGTGCTCTGCGCAGAGCTTTTCCAGCCAGTCTGCGCCGCGGCGTCCGGTGCCGATGACCACCTCGTCCGCGTACACGGGCAGCAGGCTGTCGCCGTCCTTCAGCAGAACGCCCTTGCAGCCTTCCTCTTCCAGAATGATGTTCTCGCACTCGGTATTGAAGCGCATCTCCACGCCGTTGTCTGCCAGATAGTTCTGGATGGCAAGATACAGCTCCTGCGCCTTCTCAGTGCCCAGATGACGGATGGGGCAGTCCACCAGCTTCAGACCCGCGTGGATGGCGTTTTTGCGGATCTCCTTGATGTCCTCGCCGGTGTAGATGCCCTCCACATGGGGGTCGGCACCGAACTCCAGATAAATTTTATCGGTGTAGTCGATGAGTTCCTGCGCAAATTCCTCTCCAATGAGGGTGGGCAGGTCGCCGCCCACCTCATAAGACAGGCTCAGCTTGCCGTCCGAGAACGCGCCCGCACCGGAAAAGCCGGTGGTGATGGCGCAGGTGGGGCGGCAGTTGACGCAGTGGCCTACCTCTGCCTTGGGGCAGTGGCGTTTTTCCACCGGCTTGCCCTTTTCCACCAGCAGCATCTTCTTTTTGCTGCCGTGGCGCAGCAGCTCCACAGCGGTAAAGATGCCTGCAGGGCCCGCACCCACGATGATCAGATCGTACTTTTCCATGATTTTGTTCCTTTTCCTGTTATAGATTTGCTTGTTTATGCTTTTGGGCAACGTGCTCGCCCTCTCAGTCAAAGCCTGTCGGCTTTGACAGCTCCCCCAAAGTGGGAGCCCTTGGCAGTCCACGCAAACTTCATCTCTTTGCCAAGGCCTCTCCCTTTGAGGAAAGACTTCCCCCGCACCGGGGGAAGATGTCGCGCAGCGACAAAAGAGGGAGTGTGTCACCGTAGGTGACGGAGAGGGCGAGGTCGTTTCCCTTTACTCCCGCTCCTCCTGTTCCACGGTGGCACTCTCGTCCACATGGTCCAGTTCCACGGCGGTGGCTTCCGCGTCAGCATGAGCCACATCCGGGGCGACAACGCCGTCGCCGTTCAGATCCTCGCCGGTGATGCTTTCCAGCACGGACTGGGTCTCCGGGTGCAGCTTTGCAAAGCGGCGCACTGCCAGCACGGTATACAGAGCGCTGAGCAGGTTGATGGCACCTTCCACGATCAGGATGACGCCGATGGCCATCACCAGCGTCTCCATAGCGCCGAAGGGGTTTGCGATCAGGATGACGCCCAGCACCACGCTGAGCACCGGCAGCAGCAGAAAGCCCTTCCAGCTGTCGTAGCCGCAGCGGCGCAGGTCCAAAGCGTTCTGCACCCGGCCGATGGCATCAAAGATGACGAACAGGCCGAACACGATGGGCAAAATGCTTACCACGATATCGCTGCGCAGCAGCAGAAAAACGCCCAGTGCAAGGCAGACAAGGCCGGAGATCAGGGTAAGCTGGCTCTGGAACACCCCGCGCTCCACCACAAAGTAGCGGATCAGCTGCACCGCTGCGCAGGCCAGCACCACGCCGCCCAGCGCATAGCAGACGATGTTCAGCGCCGTGCCGGGCTTCATGACCAGAAAAATGCCCAGCCCGACATACAGCAGGCTCATGAGGATCAGATTCCACTTCAGCTTTTTTACCATAGAGATCACGTTCCTTTCGTTTGCAGAGCCATTGCCCGCACCCGGGTCAGTGGTACAAGGGTGCGATGGTGGTTTTGTTGATACGGGCATAGAAGGCCAGACTCATCAGGATGCTGACGACTTCCGCAATGAGGAAGGCCCACCAGACATTGTTGACGCTGCCGGTCTGTGCCAGCAGCCACGCTGCCGGCAGCAGCACGAACAGCTGGCGGCAGACCGAAACGATCAGGCTGAAGATGCCGTTGCCCAGCGCCTGAAACACCGAGCTGAGCACGATGCTGACGCCCGCCAGCAAAAAGTGCAGGCAGATGATGCGCATGGCCGGGATGCCGATGGTCAGCATGGCGTCGCTGGCAGCAAAGATGCTCAGCACCAGCCCGGGTGCGAACTGGAAGATGCAGAAGCCTACCAGCATGATACCTTCGGCGTAGCATACCGACAGCTTGATGGTCTTTTTCACGCGGTCCGGTCTGCGGGCACCGTAGTTGTAGCCGATGATGGGCACCATGCCGTTGTTCAGGCCGAAAATGGGCATAAACACGAAGCTTTGCAGCTTGAAGTAGACGCCGAACACCGCCACCGCCGTGGCAGAGAAGGCCATCAAGATCAGGTTCATGCCAAAGGTCATCAGGCTGCCCACGCACTGCATGGCGATGCTGGGCAGACCCACGGTGTAGATGCGGCCGATGGCCTTGGCGCTGGGCCGGAAGCCCTTGAAGCTGATCTGGATATCCGGGTTTTTGCGGGTGTTGAAGTACAAGGTCATGCCTGCGCCGCAGAACTGGCCGATGACCGTAGCCACTGCCGCACCGGTGGTGCCGGACAGCGCCTGCCCGCAGTAGCCAAAGATGAAGATGGGGTCCAGAATGATGTTGACCACGGCACCCACCAGCTGGCTGATCATGCTCAGCTGGGTGCGGCCGGTGGCCGCCAGCAGCTTTTCGCCCATGGTCTGGGTGAAAATACCCAGACTGAAGATGCAGCACACCGAAAGATACTGGATGCCCTGCTGCGCGATCACGGCGTCACTGGTCTGGGCGTAGAAGTAGGGTTTCATACAGGTAAGGCCGATGACAAAAAACACTGCAAAGCTGCACAGGGAAAGGAAGATGCCGTTTTCTGCGGTGGCGTTGGCACGGCTCTGGTTCTTCTCGCCAAGGCTCTTGCTCAGCAGGGCGTTCACGCCCACGCCGGTGCCCACGCCCACGGCGATCATGACATTCTGCAATGAAAATGCCAGCGATACGGCGGTAAGGGCGCTCTCGCTGACATGGGACACGAACACCGAGTCCACCACGTTGTACAGCGCCTGCACCAGCATGGAGATCATCATCGGGATGCTGAGCTTCAGCAAAAGCGGGTTGATCTCCATGGTGCCCATGATGTTTTCCCGCACCTCGGCGGGTGCGGTCTGCGATTGATTTGTTTTCACGATTTCTCCTTGCCGGAAACATGGGCAGGGCGCAGAAGCGCCCTGCCCACGTTCTGTCGTTGTTTATTGGGTCTTGCCGGGGGTCACAGCGTCTTTTCCTTTGCGGCGGCTGCGTCCAGGATCATCTTCACGCAGGTCTCGCGGCCAAGGGCGGCGTTGATGGCAAGATCGTAGTTGTGGGCATCGCCCCAGCGGTTTTGGGTGTAGTAGTTGTAGTAGGCCGAGCGGTTGCGGTCGGTCTTTTCCACCTCGTCCTTGATGCCCTTTTCGTCCTTGGCCTTTACCAAGGGGTTGGTCTTGGCGTACTGCAGGCGCCACTCCTTGGGTGCATACACGAACACCCGCAGCACGTCCTTGCGCTCCCGCAGAACATAGTCACCGCAGCGGCCAAGGATCACGCAGGGGCCTTCCTCAGCCAGCTGCTTGATGATACGGCTCTGCAGAATGAACACCTGATCGCCCAGCGGCAGCTCGTTGCCCATGGTGTACAGGCTGTACAGCAGGCTGTGGGTATGCCGTTTCTCGCTGGCGGCAACAGCCTCCTCCGACAAGCCGGAGTTCTTTGCTGCCATGGTGATCAGCTCCTTGTCGTAAAGCTTGACGCCCAGCGCATTTGCCACGTCCTCTGCGATGTAGCGCCCGCCGGTGCAGTACTCACGGCCCAAAGTGATGATCGTCTTTGCCATAATGTGTTCCTCCTGTTTCATATATCGCCCTGAAAAAAGCTTACGGCTGTGCCGGGGCGTCCCCGGTCTGGCCGCTGGCTTGGGGTTCTGTGCTCGCGGGCGCGGGCTTCGGCTTCGGCAGCCGTACCTCTGCTACCCGCATGGTGCCGGTCTGGTCCACTGCATACACACTGCAGCGCCCGCCTGCGGCCAGCAGCTCCGGCGGAAACTGTACCCCGCCGTCCTCGGTGCGGGTACAGCGCAAAAAGGTGCGGTGGGCGGTGGTGGCGTGCGCCACGCCATCGTGGGGTGCACAGGCGATCCAGCCGGAAAAATCCTCCGGCAGGTCTGCGGGCTCTCCCCGCCGCTCAAAGTAGTAAGTGCCCGGCTGGGTGCCGGCGTGCAACTCGCACCGCAGCCGCCGGGGACGGTCGGCCTCAGCCTCCCGCTGCTTTGGCCGCAGGGCAATGGCTTTGCCGGTAAAGTAACGCATAAAATCCACCAGCGCCATGGTGCAGTTCACTGCGCCGTCAGTATCGGCGGTGGGGTCGTTCAGCAGCACAAAATCTGCCATTACGGCGTCATCGTGACCAAAGCCGCGCAGCCCCATCCACAGCCGCGTCGGGTCGCGCTGGCCGCGCACCCGCCGCTCCACCTGCACCGCCACCGAGCAGCCGTCGTGGATCTGCTCCCGCAGGTCGGCAAGATCCATCCATGCCTGCCAGCAGGGATAGCCGCAGCAGCCTGCGGCGGCCGCCGCAAAGGCGGTGTTGCCGGTGCTGCGGGTGCTGCCGTCCTCCATGGCGTAAGCCACTTCTTCCGGCAGGATATCCTCTCCCCAGCGGTTCATCAGCGCCGCCATGACCAGCGGCAGATCCATCTCCCGCCCAAAGCTGGGGTCGTGGGCAGAAAGGCAGTATTCCGGCAGATAGAGCCGCCGGTTCAGCGGGTGGCCGTTGTGCTTTTCCCACGCAAGGGGGCGCACCGCTGCTGCCAGCAGACGCACCGCCGGGGTGACTTTATCGTTGTTGGTGGAAAGGTTCACCTGCAGCTGCACGCCGGTGCCGCCGCCCGGGGCGGCTACCGTGACGGTATCGCCCATCAAAAAGATCATGCCGTCCTCGCTGTGGCTGGACACGCTGCACCGGGGATAATCCGGTGCCCACTTGCCAAAGCTCATCCAGCCCGTCCACGCCCCTGCCGCATATACCCGGCAGCGCACCTCCACCATGGTGTCCCGGGGCGCATGGGCGTTCCAGCTGACGTTCAGGTTGCAGAAGGCCGGCATGGCAAACTCCGGGGTGGTGTAGCTGCCGTACAAAAGGCTGCGCCCTGCCACGCTGTCCAGCACCAGTGCGCCGTTTTCCAGCGCAACGTTGTCCAGCTGCCCGCGGGAAAAGGTTTCTGTCCCCTGCAGCACAAGATTATTCCGTTGTTCCATGGGACATCGCTCCTTTCCGCAGTGTCAGCGCTTATTCCTCCGGGGTGTCGTCGTCGGCGTAGTCCTCTTTCAGAGCGGCTTCCAGCTCGGCGTCCTTCATTTTACGGATGTTCTCCTCGATGTGGAACACCCGGTCAATATCACCGTACACGATCTGGCAGGACACCTCGGTGACGAACCAGAAGCCGAAGATCAGCATCAGGAAAAGCCCCAGCGGCATACACAGGATCACCACACCCCAGAACAGCACCTGCACGATGGCGGCAGCCAGTGCGTGGGGCAGAAAGGCGATCATGCAGTTGATGCTGTTTTTCAAAGTCAGGCTCAAAGGCTGATCCAGCAGCACCACCTGCGGCCACATATAGGCAAACAGCATCTGGAACAGCACCAGATTGAGCACCGTAGCCACCCACAGCGGGATGCCCACGTTCGTGCCGTGGTACAGCATATTGAAGCAGAAATAGACGAGGAAGATCTGCAGCGTGACCACTACGGTGTACAGCACGCCCGGCGCAAGGCTGGCTTTAAAGTTGCGCTTGAACGCCTTGCGGTAGGTCACCCACCAATAGCCCGCCTCGTCGCGCAGTGCGCGCAGGACGGTATCGTACATTCCTGCCAGTGCCGGGCCCGCCAGCAGACCGCCTACGGCGGCGCTGCCCAGCATCACCGGCAGGCTGTTCTGCAAAAAGCCGATGTACACCAGACAGATGACCGGTGCAAACCCGATGCAGGTCAGCAGGTTTGCAAGGAACATCCCGTTCATATCACGGCCTACAAGCTCAAAAAAGCGGCCGATGCCGGTCTTGCGGGGAGCGTCCTTTTCGACACCCTTCCCGGCCTTGAAATCGTTGGCAGAAGGAAAAAGACCCATAGTAACTGCGGTACCTCTCTTACGTTTTTAACCGGCACCGCAGGCGTTTTGTCTGGAAAGTGCCATTGTGCTGGCTTTACAGATATAAATATACCCGTATTTTGTCAACTTTGCAAGATACAACCGGGGCTAATTGTAAAAAAATATTTATCTCTCCCTTTTTTGTGCAAAGTGTGCTACAATGACAATGGCATTTTTTGCAATAGGAGGAAACCATTATGAGCATTCTTCGCACCATTGCGATGTTTATTTATCTGTTCGGTTACATGATCCTGCATTACGGCATCCTGCGCCGCGCCGAGCGCGCCGCAGCCGCCGGAGATACCGCCACCGTGGAGCAGATCGTGAACCAGCATATCCCCCACTGGAGCCGGGGCATTTTAAAGGTGACCGGTGTTTCCCTGTCGGTGGAAGGGCTGGAGAACATCCCCAAAGACCGTCCCTGCGTGTTTGTGGCGAACCACCGCAGCTACTACGACATCCCCCTGCTGCTGGCCGGGCTGGAAAAACCCCACGGCATCCTTGCCAAGGAAGAGCTGGAAAAGATCCCCCTGCTCAACCGCTGGATGAAGCTGCTGGGCTGCGTGTTCGTGCAGCGTGACGATGTGCGCGCCTCGGTGCGGGCACTGAACGATGCCACCGCCATCGTGGAGGGCGGACGCAGCTTCGTCATCTTCCCCGAGGGCACCCGCTACAAGGGCGAAGAGGGCGGCGCAGGCGAGTTCAAGGCCGGTGCTTTCCGCATTGCGGTCAAGACAAGTGCCCCGGTGGTGCCGGTGGCTGTGACCGGTGCACGCGCCCTGTTTGAGAGCAATGGCAACCGCTGCCGCCCGGGCAGTGTGCGCATCAAGATCATGCCCCCCATCCAGACCGCCGGCATGAGCAAGGCTGAGCAGAAGCAGCTGCCCGATGCCGTGCGCCAGAGCATTCTGGCTGCACTGAAGTAACAGCGTTTCCCGCCCGTTTCATCACACAGGAGAATGATTTTATGGCAAGCTACCGTTACGAACGCGACATCGACCCCAAGGATCTCAAGCCCCGCAAGGAGCGGCAGTACAGCCGCAAGGAGCGCTGGGCAAACTGGTGGGACTACAACCTGAAATGGGTGCTCATCTTCGGCATTGCCGGGGCGTTCGTGGCGTACTGCTTTATCGGGCAGTATTTCCTGACCACCCACCCGGATTACAACATTGCGGTGGTCAGCCCCTACTACCTGCCCGAAGCCACCGTCACCGCCCTGCAAGAGCAGCTTGCCGCCTACGGCGAGGACTGCAACGGGGACGGCAAGGTGGTGGTGAAGCTGAACCAGTACACCATGGCTTTCAACAGTGAGGACTCGGACGCTTATCTGGATATGGCAGGCACGACAAAGCTTTCCACCGATATCCAGAGCTCCCTCAGCTCCATCTTTATCCTGTATGACCCCGCAGGCTTCCAGCAGACCACCGGCACGTTGCGGTATCTGGACGGTCATCTGCCCAAATCCGATGCCGACAGCGACTGGTGGAACATGGTCTACCGCTGGACGGACTGCCCGGTGCTGACCGGGATGGAGCTGGGCAGCTACACCTCGGACGCGGTGCAGAGCGCCAGCGGCGACAGCCAGCAGCTGCTGGCAGATTACTATATCGGCATCCGGGGCGCATGGCTGAAGGAATCCGCTTCCCTGCTGGAAAACAGCGAGCCCCTTTGGGCAAACCTGACCGCCGGGGCTGTCTCCACCGCCGGGGAGGGACGCTAAGGATGCGCTTCCGCATCAAAGCCGGCGGCTCCGCTGCACGGTTCACCTTTGACCGCACTCCAAAACCCCAGCCGCCCGCGCCGCCCCGTCCCCGCGCCGCAGACCTTGATAACCCCTACGGGCGCTACTACGGCAAAGCCCGCAGCTGGGAGGATATTTTGAAGAATAAAAACAGCGATTGAGAGGCTCTCTGGTCATCGCCGCAGGCGATGACCAGAGAGCCTCTGTTTTCTATTTTCGTCTTTTTACCCATGGCTGATTTGAAATTTTCTCCACCCTCAAATGGAGGGCGGTTTGTTGTTTCCCTGTCCCGGTTATGGTATACTTACTAGGTATCCCCGCAAAAACCGACCAAAAAGGATGTGACCCCCATGGACGCACTGGAACAAGCCCGTGCCGAGATCGACACGGTGGATGCGCAGCTGGCTGCGCTGTTCGAGCGCCGGATGGCTGCTGTTTTACAGGTGGCCGAATATAAGCGGGCGCACGGCCTGCCCATCTACGATGCCGCCCGGGAGACCGCCGTGCTGGAAAAGGCCGCAGCCCGCATTCAGCAGCCCGCGCTGCGCCCTTACTATAAAGACCATGTCCAGCACATGATGGATGTCGCCAAGCAGTACGAAGCTGCCGTGCTGGGACGTAACCGCGCCGCCTATCAGGGGGTGGAGGGTGCATTTGCCCACATCGCCCTCAAGGCGCTGTTCCCCCACGCCGAAGCCGTGAGCTATTCCACGTGGGACGAGGTATTCGAGGCCGTTGCCGCGGGCGAAGCCGCTCACGGCGTAGTACCCTTTGAAAACAGCCACGCCGGGGACGTTTCCGCCGTGCTGGACCTGTGCTATAACCACCCGGAGCTGTGGGTGGTGGACGTGTACGACCTGCCCATCTCCCAGAACCTGCTGGTGCTGCCGGGCACCCAGCTTTCCCAGCTGCGCACGGTGTACAGCCACCAGCAGGCCATTGCCCAGAGCGAGACCTTTTTAAAGCAGTTCCGTCTGCCCGCCACCGCCATGGCCAACACCGCCATGGCTGCAAAGTTCGTGGCTGAAAGCGGCGATGCGACAAAGGCCGCCATTGCCAGCGCCGAGACTGCCGCGCTGTACGGGCTGGAAATTCTGGTGCCCAACATCAACACCGATGGTGACAACACCACCCGGTTCATCGTGCTCAGCCGCGAAAAGCCCACGGCGGGCAACCGGTTCTCGCTGCTGTTCACGGTGGACAACAAGCCCGGCAAGCTGGCCGAGGTGATTCAGGTCATCGGTGCCAGCGGCTTCAATATGGAGTCCATCAAGAGCCGCCCCATGCCGCACGTCCCCTTTGAATATTATTTTTACGTAGAGCTGGTGGGCGATGCCGCCGCCGGCGAGACCGCCGCGCTGCTGCGCGAGCTTGACCGCACCTGCCGGACGGTGCGGCTGTTAGGAGTGTATACAAAATGAGTGATTTTATCGGAACCAAGCTGACCATGAATCTGGGTGAGCGCAGCTACGACATCATCGTCAAGCGCGGCTCGCTGGAAAACCTGTACCAGTTCGCCCGGCTGGACCGCCGGGTGGCGGTGGTCACCGACAGCGGTGTGCCCGCACAGTACGCACAGATGGTAGCCGACCAGTGCAAGGACGCCACCATCATCACCGTGCCGCAGGGCGAAGCCAGCAAGAGCTTTAAAATTCTGGAAACTGTGCTGCGGCAGATGCTGGACTTCGGCATGGGGCGCGGCGACCTTGTGGTAGCCGTGGGCGGCGGCGTGGTGGGCGACCTTGCCGGTTTTGCCGCTTCCATCTATATGCGCGGCATCGACTTTATCAACTGCCCCACTACCACCCTTTCCATGATCGATTCCTCCATCGGCGGCAAGACCGCCGTGGATCTTGGCGACACCAAAAACATCGTGGGTGCCTTCTGGCAGCCCAAGCTGGTCATCGTGGACCCGGACACCCTGTCCACCCTGCCCCGCCGCCACTTCATCAACGGTCTGGCCGAGGCCGTCAAGGCAGGTCTCTTGGCTGACCCGGAGCTGTTCTCCATCTTTGAAAAGGAGGACGTGGACGACCGCATCGGCGAGATCATCTGCCGCAGCCTGCGCTTTAAAAAGAGCATCGTGGAGCAGGACGAGACCGAGCAGGGGATGCGCAAAGCGCTGAACTTCGGCCACACCATCGGCCACGGCATCGAAGCCGTGAAGGGCATCAAGGGACGCCGCACCACCGGCCTGTTCCACGGCGAGTGCGTGGCGCTGGGTATGCTGCCCATGATCGAATCCAAGGCGCTGCAAAAGCGGGTGCGCGGCGTGTACCGCCGCTTAGGGTTACCCACCCGCACCGCCTACGATAAGGAAAAGGTGCTGGCCGAGATGCTGCACGACAAAAAAGCACAGGGCGGGCAGATCACCATCATCAAAGTGCCCGGCCTTGGCTGCTGGCGCGCCGAGACCATCCCTGTGGAGGGGCTGCGCCCGCTGCTGGGCATGGAGGACTGACCCATGAAAAACACCTTTGGCAGCGACCTTTCGCTGACCATCTTCGGCGAGAGCCACGGCCGCGCCGTGGGCGCAGTGCTGGACGGCATGGCCGCCGGTGTGCCGGTGGACGAGAGCTTTCTCGCCGCCTGCATGGATAAGCGCCGCGCCCGGGGCGACGGCCTTTCCACCCCCCGGGTGGAAGCAGATGCGGTGCAGCTGCTGTCCGGTGTGGTAAACGGCCACACCACCGGCACCGCCATCGCCCTGATGATCGAAAACCAGAACACCCGCAGCGGCGACTACGCCAAGACCGCCGACCTACTGCGCCCAGGCCACGCAGATTTTACCGCCTACGCCAAGTACCACGGCTTTCAGGACGCCCGGGGCGGCGGGCACTTTTCCGGCCGGGTGACCGCCGCCCTCGTGGCGGGCGGCAGCATCGTGCTTGCCGCATTGCAGCGGGCGGGCATTGATATCACCACCCACATCGCCCGGTGCGCAGATATTGCCGATACGCCCTTTGCGCTGGACGACCCCGCCGCCCTTGCGGCGCAGGTGGAGACGCTTGCCAGTAAGACCGAGGGCTTTGCGGTGCTGGATGCCGCCGTGGAGGAACCCATGAAAGCCGCCATCCGCGCCGCCGGTGCCGAGGGCGACAGCGTAGGCGGCGTGCTGGAAACAGCCATCCTCGGCCTGCCCGCCGGCATCGGCGAGCCCTACTTTGACAGCGTGGAAAGCGAGATCGCCCATCTGGCCTTTTCCATCCCGGCGGTCAAGGGCATCGAGTTCGGCACCGGCTTCGGTTTTGCCGGGCTGCGCGGCTCGGAAGCGAACGATGCCTTCCGCATGACGGCAGAGGGCGCGGTGGTCACCGCCACCAACCACAACGCCGGCATCAACGGCGGCATCGCCAACGGTATGCCGGTGGTGTTCCGCACCGCCGTCAAGCCCACCCCCAGCATCTACAAACAGCAGGATACGGTGGACTACATCGCAAAAAAGGACGCACAACTGTCCATTCAGGGGCGGCACGACCCCTGTATCGTGCCCCGGGCTGCCATTGTGCAGACCTGCGCCGCCGCCCTTGCGGTGGGCGATCTGCTCACCGCCCGGTACGGTGCCCGGTGGATGACCGACCCCACCGGCTACCGGAAGGAGGACTGAGATGGAATACGGACTCATCGGCGGCAAGCTGGGACACTCCTACTCCAAGACCATCCATGAGCTGCTCTGCGGGTACAGCTACGAGCTGTGCCCCCTGCCCACCGAGGCAGACGCCCGCGCCTTTTTGCAGCAGCGGCAGTTCAAGGCCATCAATGTGACCATCCCCTATAAAAAGCTGGTGATGGAATACTGCTCCTTCATCGACCCCCGCGCCCGTGCCATCGGCGCGGTGAACACGGTGGTGAATAAAAACGGCCTGCTCTACGGCTACAACACCGATTATCTGGGCTTTGCCCACCTGTGCGAAGCCCACGGCGTGGAGCTTGCGGGCAAGACCGTGCTCATCTTAGGCACCGGCGGCACCCACAACACCACCCGCGCGGTGGCGCTGGACAAAGGTGCTGCCAAGGTGCTGACAGTCAGCCGCACTCCCGACCCGGAAAAGGGAGAGCTGAGCTACGCCGAAGCCGTGCGCAGCGGCGCACAGGTGGTGTTCAACACCACCCCCGCCGGGATGTACCCCAACGTGGGCGTGTGCAGTCTGGACGTCGCCGCCATGCCCGGGCTGGAAGCCGTGGTGGACGTGGTATATAACCCCAACAAGACCGAACTCATTCTCCGCGCCGAGGACGCCGGTGTGCCGGTAGCCGTAGGCGGGCTGGAGATGCTGGTGGCACAGGCGGTGTATGCCGCAGAATACTTCCTTGGCCGCAAGTTCGAGGACGCCCCGGGCGAGGTGCGGCGCATCACCGCCGCGCTGCGCCGCGAGACGCTGAACATCGCCCTTGTGGGAATGCCCTCCTGCGGCAAATCCACCCTTGGCCGCCTGCTGGCAAAGCAGCTGGGCAGACCCCTTGTGGATCTGGACGAGGAGATCGTCAAGGCAGACGGGCGCAGCATCCCGGATATCTTTGCCGCCGAGGGCGAAGAGGGCTTCCGCGCAAAGGAAGCCGCGCAGATCGCCCGCTTCGGCAAGGAAAAGGGGCTTGTGCTCTCCTGCGGCGGCGGCGCGGTGAAGCGGGCGGAAAACATCCGCGCCCTGCGCCAGAACGGCGTGGTGCTGTTCATCGACCGGCCGGTGGAAGCGCTGGCTGTGGGCGGCGACCGCCCGCTTTCTTCCAGCGCCGAAGCGCTGCGCACCATGGAAGCCCAGCGCCGCCCGCTGTACCTTGCCGCCGCAGATGCGGTAGTCCCCAACACCGGCACGCTGGCCCAGACGCTGGCAGCTGCACAGGAGGTACTGGATGAAATTTTTGATTCTTAACGGGCCCAACATCAATCTGGCGCGCTGGTCTGAGCCAGGCGTGCCGGGCGAGGTGGACTACACCGGCCTGATGGACTATGTGCAGGCGGGCTGCGACCAGCTTGGCATCGAGACGGACATCTGCCAGTCCAACCACGAGGGCGACCTCATCGACGAGATCCAGTCCGCCCCCGGGCGGGTGGACGGCATCGTGCTGAACCCCGGCGGCTACGCCCATTACAGCGTAGCCATTCTGGACGCGCTGCGGCTGTGCAGCGTGCCCGCCGTAGAGGTGATGCTGGACGCCCCGGACGAGCGCGAGCCCTTCCGCAAGACGGACGTGGTTTCCTTTGGCTGTCAGGGACATTTTATCGGAGAAGGCCCGCAGGGCTACCTGCACGCCTGCATCTGGCTGGCGCAGCTGCTGCGCACCGACGGCTCCAGTAAGGCACATATCGTGATGTAAAGAACAAACAGGAAAGGAACGACCTCCCATGATCATCTCCACCAAAAAAGGCACTCCCAAAGAGGAGCTGGAAAAGATCGTTGATAAATTCGAAAAGCAGGGTCTGGATGTGACCCTGATCACCGGCAAGGACTACAACGTGTTCGGTCTGGTGGGCGACACCACCAAGATCGACGAGCGGGACGTGCTGGCAAACCCGTGGATCGACAACGTTACCCGCGTGTCCGCGCCCTATAAGCGCGCCAACCGCCTGTTTCACCCCGCAGACTCGGTCATCGACTGCGGCGGCGTGAAGATCGGCAGCAAGGAAAAGATCGCCGTCATGGCAGGCCCCTGCAGCATCGAGAACGCCGAGCAGGCACTGCGCATCGCGCAGGGGGTCAAGGCGGGCGGCGCAGCGCTGTTCCGCGGCGGTGCCTACAAGCCCCGCACCTCTCCCTACGCCTTTCAGGGTCTTGAGACCGAGGGCATCTTGGACATGGTAAAGGCCCGCGAAGCCACCGGCCTGCCCATCGTCTCCGAGCTGATGAGCGAGGACCGCATCCCGGAGTTTGAGGAGTATGTGGACGTGGTTCAGATCGGTGCCCGCAACATGCAGAACTTCCAGCTGCTCAAGGCCGTGGGCAAGATGCACAAGCCTGTGCTGCTCAAGCGCGGCCTGTGCAACACCATCGAGGAGTGGATCATGAGCGCCGAGTACATCATGGCCGGCGGCAACGAGCAGGTCATCTTCTGCGAGCGCGGCATCCGCACCTTTGAAAAATACACCCGCAACACGCTGGATCTTTCCGCCGTGCCCATCATCCACGAAAAGACCCATCTGCCCATCGTGGTAGACCCCAGCCACGCCACCGGCAAGGCCAATCTGGTAGAGCCGATGATGATCGCCGCCGTAGCTGCCGGTGCGGACGGTCTGGAGGTAGAGGTGCACTACGACCCCCAGCACGCATGGAGCGACGGCGCACAGTGCCTGACCCCGGACGCCTTTGCACAGGCCATGGCAAAGTGCCGTCAGGTGGCTTGGGCCATCGGCCGGGAGATGTAAACCGTTTACCCCCTCAGGCGCTGGCGCGCCAGCTCCCCCAAGGGGGCGCCTGAAGCGCTGCCCGTGGGAAATTGCAAAAGGATAACACCGCTATGCTAGTAACCATCAGACCTGCCCCCGGCGGCATCGGGGGCGTGATCGCCGCGCCGCCCAGCAAAAGCATGGCGCACCGCGCCGTGCTGTGCGCCGCGCTGGCTGTGGGGCGCTCCCACATCACCCATCTGGAATTCAGCAAGGACATCTCTGCCACCCTGTCCGCCGCCGCGCAGCTGTGCGCCGCCGTGGACACCGGCGCGGACGATGCCACTGTGCAGGGGCTTGGGCATTTCCTGCCCCTGACCGCCCCGGTGGACTGCTGCGAAAGCGGCAGCACCCTGCGGTTTTTGATCCCCATTGCCAGCTTGACCGGCCAGCCGGTCACCTTTACCGGACACGGACGGCTGATGGAGCGCCCGCAGTCCGTATACGAAACGTTATATCGCGAGCAGAATCTACGGTTCGAGCAATCCTCCGCCGGGCTGACCGTGGAGGGTGCACTGACCCCCGGGGACTACCGGCTGGCGGGCAACGTGTCCAGCCAGTTCATCAGCGGGCTGCTGTTCGCGCTGCCCTTGCTGCCCGGGGACAGCACCCTGCACCTTATTCCCCCCGTGGAGAGCCGCAGCTACATCGACATGACCCGCGCCGTGCAGGCCGCTTTTGGGGTGCACAGCCGCTGGCTGGACGAAACCACCCTGCTGCTGCCCGGCGGGCAGCAGTACCGCCCCTGCGACTACAACGTGGAGGGCGATTACAGTCAGGCTGCTTTTCCGGCGGTGCTGGGTGCGGTGTGCGGCGGGGTGACCATCACCGGCCTTGCGCCGGACACTTTGCAGGGCGATGCCGCCATTCTGGACATCCTGCGCCGGTGCGGCGCGGTGTTCACCCGCAAAGGCGACAGCGTCACCTTTGCAAAAGCGCCCCTGCATGGGGTGGACATCGACCTTGCGGACTGCCCCGACCTTGGCCCCGTGCTGATGGTGCTGGGCCTGCTGTGCGAGGGCACCACCGTCATCCGCAACGCCCAGCGGCTGCGGCTGAAGGAGAGCGACCGCATCGCGGCTATGGAGGCCGAGCTGCGCGCCTGCGGCGGCGTGCTGGAAAGCGACGGCGGCACCATCACGGTGCAGGGCTGTGCTGAGCGTCTGCACGCCCCTGCCGCGCCCCTGCACGGCCACAACGACCACCGGGTGGTCATGAGCCTTGCGGTGCTGGCTGCTGCCGCCGCACTGCCCCTGACCGTGGACGATGCCGAAGCCATCCAGAAGAGCTGGCCCGGCTTTTTTGCAGATGCAGCGCCGCTTGGCGTGGAGGTAGAAGATGCTTGATAAAACAAAACGTTATCTCGTAGTGGGTCTGGGTCTGCTGGGCGGCAAGTACGCGCTGGAGCTGACCCGCGCCGGCTTCCATGTGGACGGCATCAACCGCAGCGAGGGACACTTGCTGTACGCGCTGGAGCACGGCTATATCGCCGGCGGCAAGACCCACGATTTTGAGGATCTTGTCCGGCAGGCCGACCATATCATCTTTGGCCTATACCCCACCGCGCTGCTGGACTGGTTCCGAACCTACGGTTCCCTGCTCAAGCCCGGGTGCATCTTTACGGATGTTTCCGGCGTCAAGACCGGCCTTGTGGAGCCGGTGCAGGCACTGTGCCCGGCGGGGGTGGAGTTCATCGCCAGCCACCCCATGGCAGGCCGCGAGACTTCCAGCGTGGAGCACGCCGCCGAGGTGAATTTTGCCCCGGCCAACTTCATCATCACCCCCACCGAGAAAAACACCCCTGCGGGCATCCAGTGGGCAAAGGAGCTGGCCGAGGTGCTGGGCTTCAAGCACATCTGCACCCTGACCGTGCAGGAGCACGACCGGATGATCGGCTATGTCAGCCAGCTGTGCCACGCCATCGCCGTAAGCCTGATGTGCGCCAACGACAACTCCTCGCTGTGCGAGTACACCGGCGACTCCTTCCGGGATCTGACCCGCATTGCACGCATCAACGATAAAATGTGGGCAGAGCTGTTTTTGTGGAACAAGCAGAACCTGATCAGCGAGATCGACCAGTTCGATTCTGCTTTGCAGGAAATGCGCGCCGCCCTTGTGGCAGACGACCGGGACAAGCTGGAAGAAATGTTCCGCCTTTCCACCCAGCGCCGCGCCGCCTTTGACAAAAAGCTGCCGGAATAAACCGTGACGGAGGTATTGCCCCATGCCCAAGCAGGAAGGACAGAAATCCAAGCTGGTAACGCTGCTGCGCATCCTTGAGCAGCGCACCGACGAGAACCACCGCCTGAACGTGCCCCAGCTGGTGCAGCTGCTGGAAAATCAGGGCATTCTGGCCGAGCGCAAGAGCATTTACAGCGATATCGACACCCTGCGCAGTCTGGGCTACGACATCCAGCTGCAGCGCGGGCGCGGCGGCGGGTACTGGATGGCAAGCCGTGCATTCGAGCTTTCGGAGCTGAAGCTGCTGGTGGACGCGGTACAGTCCAGCAGCGTCATCTCGGCACGCACCAGCAAGCGCATCATCCACAAGCTGGAAGCCCTCTGCTCCGACTACGAGGGCACCCAGCTGCAGCGTCAGGTGTATGTGGACGGACGTCCCAAGACCGACAGTCAGACCCTTTTGTACAGCATCGATGCCCTGCACACCGCCATCAACCGGGGGTGTCTGGTGCAGTTCCGCTACAAGGGCAGCAGCGCCGTGCGCACCGTAAGCCCGTGGCAGCTGGCGTGGGAAAACGGCTGCTATTACCTCATTGCCTATCAGGACGAAAAAGCGCCCCCGGTGCGTCACTACCGGGTGGACCGGATGGCCGGGGTGCTGGTACTGGACGAGCCGCGCCGGGGCAAGGAGTTCTTCCGCACCTTCGACCTGCCCGCCTACCTGCGCAAGCACTTTAATATGTTCGGCGGCACCGAGTACCGGGTCACCCTGCGGTGCACTGCCGACCTTGAGCCGGTCATGCGGGAGCGCTTTGGCCGCGAGCCGGTGTTCTGCCCGGAGGACGCGGAGCACTTCCACTTTGACGTGCCCATCTGCGTCAGCCAGCAGTTTTTCGGCTGGGTGTGCGGCTTTGGCGGCAAGGTAGAGGTCACCGCCCCCGCCGCCGTCCGCGCCCAGCTGCACGAGATGCTGCAGAGCTTAGCAGAGCAGCACAGGTAAAGCGCTTTGCCGTTAATTTTCACTTTACAAACGCCGCAAGAACTATTACAATCAAAGCAGTGCCGAAGGGCCGTTCGTTTTCATCCACCGCGCGCAACCGTTCCGACAGCGCCGGGGCTGCGCAGAGCTTTCTTGATCAGGAGGTTTTTTGCATGAAAAAGATCACGCGTCGTACCGTTCTCCGTGTCTCGGGGCTGGCAGCCGCCTCGCTGGCTCTGTCCGGCTGCGCGCCCGCCGGCAGCGCCTGTGTGGGCAACGGCTTTTCCGGCTGGCTGCAGCAGACCTTCGGGAAGGGCAGCTCTGCATCCTCTGAAAGCACCGAAGCCGCAGCCCCGGACGCAGGAGCGGCATCCGAAGCCCCGGCAGAGAGCGCCGACAGCAGCCTGCCCGCCTATAACGCCGACCCCCTTACCGGCGAGCCGCGCCGCAGCAACGGCCGTATTGTCGGCGTGATGGTGAACAACATCAGCAACACCCAGCGGCAGAACGCCCGCCCGCAGCGCGGCATCGGCTCGGCTGACCTGCTCATTGAGAGCAAGGTGGAGGGCGGCATCTCCCGCTTCTGCGCGGTGTACCACGACGCCAACGCCATCCCGGAGGTGGGCCCGCTGCGCTCCGGCCGCGACCAGTTTTTGCAGCTGCTCATGCCGTGGCAGGCGCTGTACTACCACGACGGCGAAAGCGCCCCCTGCACCAAGTTCATCAACGTGTATAACTACTCCGGCCTGAACATCGGCGGCAAGAGCTATTTTAATACCCCTACTCACCCCCATGTGGCGCACCGCGACAGCCGCGGCCGCAACGTGGCGTATGAGCACACCGAGTTTACCTCCGGCGCTGAGATCCGGCAGGCCGCCGCCAACGCAGGCATCGGGCTGGAATATCCCTACGAGAGCACCTTCTTCCGCTTTGCGGACTACCGCACCGGCGCAGAGAACAAGATGTCCGGTGCTGCCGCCGCCAAGACCATCAACATCGTGCACTCGGACAGCTACAAGACCACCTTCAACTACAACCGCTGGGATCACCTTTATAAAATGTCCATGTACAGCCGCGCCAACGGTGCTTTTGAAAACACTGTGGACGAGCTGACCGGAAAGCAGCTTGGTTTTACCAACCTGCTGGTCTGCTTTGCAGGCATCGCGGACTACCCCGGCGACTCCGGCGGCGTGCAGCAGGTGGACTATGTGTCCGGCGGCGAAGCCTATTTCTTCACCCGGGGCGCGGTGCAGCACGGCACATGGCAGAAGGCATCCCCGGAGCACCCGCTCAAGGTCTATGCCGCCGACGGCAGCGAGATCTGCTTCAACCGCGGCAAGACCTATCTGGCCATCGTGGACGATGACGAGTGGCAAAACTTTAACTATCAGTAAGGGGAGAGACCCATGAAACGCAAATGGAGCCTGCGCCTTGGTGCAGCCGTGCTGTGCGCGGTGCTGCTGGGCAGCTGCGGGGACACCGCCGCTGCGCCGGCAGAAAGCACCGCCCCGGCAGACCCGCTTACCGGGCAGCAGCTGCTGTACCCGGAGCAGCGGGCGGCGGCGGTGGTCATCGAGAACACCACCGGCAGCACTACCCAGTGGGGCATCGGCAGCGCCTCGGTGGTGCTGGAAGCCCTGACCGAGAGCGGCAGCTCTACCGAGCTGTGTCTGGTATACCCCGCCCTCAGCGCCATGCCCGTGGTAGGGCCGGTGACGCGCGGGCAGGACTTATACTGGCGGCTGCTCAGCGGGCAGCAGGTGCTGCCCATCCAGTGCGGCAGCAGCGCATACGCCAAACGGTATCTGGAATACTACAATCTCCGCGCGGTGGACGCGCAGGAGGTGGGGTGCAACGCCTTTGTCAGCACCGGTTACAGCTGGAACAGCACGCCCCTGTGGCGCACCAGCGGCAAAGCCGTTTCCTCGGTGCTGGACAGCCTGAGCATCTCCGCCGCCGTGAACCAGAACGCCGCCGGCAGCGAGAGCGAGACGGCAGGCGTTCTGCCCGCTCTGCTGCCCCAGCGGGACACCGGCCATCTGCCGGATGCAAACGCCGCCGATGCGGTAAACGTGACCGTGAATTTCCAGTCCGGCGGAGCTACCGGCTTTGTCTATGACGACGCCCTTGCCGCCTACGGGATGCTGCACGCCGACGGCACCCCGCAGCTGGATGCCAACACCGGCACACAGGCAGCCTTTGACAATCTGCTCATCCTGTACAGCGGCTCCTCCCTGCGGGACGACGGCCGCACGCTGGACTACGACCTTTCCATGGGCGGCGGCATCTGGCTGAACGGCGGACACCTGTGGCAGATCACATGGACGCAGGGCACCCAGAGCACCCTTGCCCTCTACGATTCCAACGGCAAGCCGCTGGAACTCCCGGCAGGGCGCAGCTACATCGCCCTGCTTTCCAGCCTTACCGGGCAGGAGCTGCTGGTGCAAAGCAGCACCGGCGAAGCGCTGGTAGGTGCCGGGTGACCACGGCAGAAGAGCCTGAGAAGGCGCACGCCGGGAGAAACTCCCCCAGTCTCGCTGCGCTCGACAGCCCCCTCTAGGATGGGGCCTTTGGCATAGCGGTACAGTTTCCGGCTAAAGTGTAAAGCTTGCGGGCGCGCCAGAGGCTCCCTCCCCGAGGGAGCTGGCAAAACCGTCAGGTTTTGACTGAGGGAGTTAAGCTGAGAGGGTTTTAACAAAAAAGAGCCATTGCACGCATTTTGTGCAATAGCTCTTTTGGTATGCTGTTACAGATCCACCACGCTGCCGACCTCGGCGGGGGTGGTGGGCACGGGGCCCAGAGCGGCTTCATCGGTATTACGGCGCACCGTAAAGATGGCGCTGCGCCCGGCGGCAAAGTCCGGGTGCCATGTCAGCTCAAGGGTCTGCCAGTCCTCCGGCACGGCGCAGAAACAGTGCAGCAGCGCACCGCGTCCGGCGGCAAGGTTCAGGGTGAACACCGAAGCATCCGCTGCGTTCTCGCTGTACAGCGGGGCAGCAAAGCTGCCGCAGGGCACGCTCTGGCCGTTGCAGGCAGCGGTCACGCCGGTGCCCATGCTGTACAGCTGCTCCCGGGTGCGCAGCCCGCGGCTTTGCAGATAGCTGGTATCCACCGGCAGGCTGGCCGCCGAAAGGTTTTCCACCGAGAGGTACACCAGTACGCCGCCCAGCTCCGGTGCCGAGGCATAGCCCAGCAGCTCCACGGCAGCTTTGCCGTCCAGCAGGGCAGGCTCGCCCGTAAGACACGGCTGCTGCGCCGCAGCACAGACCCCGGTAAGCAGCGCAGCCGCAAGGCTGACCGCACCGGAACCGGCACATTTCAGGAATGACCGGCGGGAGAGGGATTGGGACATGACAGCGTTCCTCCTGTGTACGATACAATACTACCCTTTAACAATAAAGGATTCTGCGCGTTCTGTCAAGGGGCAGCGGAAAACTCATGGAAATCAATTTTCCTCTAAAGGCTTCCCCCGGACGGGGGAAGCTGTCACCGCAGGTGACTGATGAGGGCGCTGTTGCCGGAATTACCCCTCATCCGGCGCTACGCGCCACCTTCCCCCCAAGGGGTGAAGGCTTTTGCCTGCGGGACAAGCTGCAAAAGTTGATTTCTTCAGGAAACTGTAACCCTTTGTTTATTCGTAGGCCTCGTTTTCCTCGGCTTCAGCCTGCCCCTGCAGGGTGTCGGCGTAGCCAAAAGGTACGATGTCGATGGCCTCCACCAGCTTGTCCCGCATCCACAGCTGCACATCGGTCTGCACGGTGTAGCCGCAGCCCGGGTCTGCCATCCACTGCTCGGGACGGCGGGTGGGCACGGCGCGCTGGCTGAGCATACTCATGATCACGCCGCCGTGGGTCACGCAGGCGGCTTCGGTAACGTCCATGCGGATCATGTACTCAAACAGCTTCATAAGGCTGTCGGCGCAGCGGGCATGGAACTGCTCGGTGGGCTCTGCGCCCTCCGGCAGATAGCCGGAGCCCGGGGTGATCCACTTTTTAAATTCCTCGTCGTGCACGAGCTCCTTCACAGGACGCCCCTCAAACTTGCCAAAACCGGCCTCCCGCAGATCGTGCACCGTAAACTGGTGGGCAGCCCCGGGGAACAGGATGTTGGCAGTCTCCACCGCACGCAGCAGCGGGGAGGAAAAAACGGTGTCTACCTGCGGGTAGGCGAACCGCTCCTTCAGGTCAGCCAGCTGGGCGCGGCCCTCGTCGCACAGGGGCAGATCGGTGCCGCTGCCGATGTACAGACCCTGCAAATTGCCCGCCGTCATGCCGTGACGGATGAGATGAAGCTTGAAGGTTTTCATGGATCACACCTCTTTTGGTTCAAAATTACGGACGGGGCTTAGCCCTCGGCGTGGTTGACTTCCACGGTGGCGGGGAACACGTTCATGTCCAGACGGCAGTTGTCGCGGATGGTCACGCTGGTCAGGGCGTTGCAATCCTTGAAGGCGCCGGTCTTGATGTAGCCCACGCTCAGGGGGATGTTGACCTCGGTCAGGGCGGTGCAGCCGTTGAAGGCGCCGGCCTCGATGTACTCCACGCCGTCAGCGATGTTCACGGTGGTCAGGGCAGTGCAGTCCTTGAAGGCGGTAGCGCCCACGCTGGTAACGGTGCCCTCCACCTCAACGGTGGTGATCTGGTCGGCCTGATCAGCCCAGGGAGCCGGAGCGTCCTTGGTGAAGTTGGTCATACGGCCGGTGCCGCTGATGGTCAGGGTGCCGTCAGCCAGTGCCCAAGTCACGCCCTCGCCGCAGCTGTTGTTGGTGGCAGCAGCGGTGGAAGCAGCCACAGAAGAAGCGGCTGCGGAAGAAGCAGTGGACTTGGAACCGCCGCAGCCGGTCAGGGCGATGGCGGCGATCAGGACAGCAGCGGCAGCGCTGCACAGACGGACTTTGCGCTCGAGTTTCATACTAAAGTTTCCTCTTTCTTATTCTTGGTATATTACCTTTTATAGCGTCTGCCTTGCCCTTCACCAATTTGTGCGCCGGTCAAGAACAGTCGCTAAGAAGAGATTATAGCACAAACCGTGGAAAGATGGAACTACCTATTTGAAAAATTTTTGTTTCGGAAAAGACGGGCTTTCACCACGGCTGTCGTTTTTCTGCCGCAGCGGACACACAAAATCTATGTGTTAATACCCATAGTTTAGCATAGATATGGGGCTTCCGGCAAGACTTTTGACAATAATGACGAAAAAAGACGAAAAATATCGGCATTTTTCTTGCTTTACAAGTCGTTTTCCAATGTGTATAATCAACCTGTTGTAAACCAAAAACAAGGATATCACCAAAAAATCCCTTCGGATATTGAGGAGAGCACACCATGGAGTTCAATCGTATCATCAAGCTGCTGCGCAAGGAGCGCGGCATTACCCAAAAGCAGGCGGCAGAGGATCTGGGGGTCTCTCAGGCGCTGCTGTCCCACTACGAAAAAGGCATCCGCGAGTGCGGCTTGGACTTTGTGGTGCGGGTGGCAGATTATTATAATGTTTCCTGCGACTACCTGCTGGGCCGCAGCGCCGAGCGCAACGGCATGATGCTCTCTGCCGAGGATCTGCCCAACCCCGAAAAGATGAAGGACAACATCTACCACGGCAGCGTTTTGCCCACCATGAACAAAAAACTCATCTCCAACAGCCTGAACGTGCTCTACGCCAAGATCGGCCAGTGCCACAGCAAGGCGCTGACCACCGAGGTGAGCGCTTACCTGATGATGGCGGTTGCCAAGATGTTCCGGCTGCTCTACTCTGCAGAGCCGCACAACGCTTCCAGTATGTTCAGCATCGAGCCCCGCCGCTGGCACGGCTATTCCGACGCTGTGATGCGGATGGCAGAGTCCAATGTGGAAGCGCTGCTGGACGGGCAGGACGTAAACGGCGGCGAGGGCGTCAAGGATCCCGCCTGCCTTGCCATGACCACCGAGAGCCTGACCCGGGAATTTCCGCTGTACACGCCCAGCCTGTTAAATCTGGTCAAAACCAGCGAGACCCACGTCAAGGGGCTTTCGCCGCAGGAGTGACCGGCTTGTGAAATTGTTGTAAATAATCAGCCCGGACACTTGCATCCGTGTGCCGGAAACGGTATAACCAGAGAAAGAAGAATCAGAAACTGACCCTTCAAGGAGGATATAAACCTATGTCTACTGTTATTTCCCGCCGCAGCTTCCTCAAGTGCACCGGCGTATCCGCCGCCGCGCTGGGTGCAGCCAGCCTGCTGGGCGGCTGCCAGTCCAACGGCGATGACACCGTGGTGGAAGTCAAGGTCGGTGATACCGTCCGCAGCTGGAACGGTCTGGGCGTGCAGTTGACCAGCGTGTTCCACCTGACGCAGGACCCCGTGCAGCCGGCTGGCTACGAGTATCTGGGCGTGCGGGTGACCACCGTCAACCGCAGCAAGACCGAGAGCTATGCCATCGGCGCACAGGGCATTGACGCCATCAACGAGGCATACCCCGTGCCCCCGCTGGAGAACGTGGACGCAAACTTTCAGGCCATGGCCGCTGCCACCCCGGATTTTACCGCCGTCTGCGATGGCCAGCCTGCAGCCTGCTGCGCCAATATCTCGCTGTACAACGCCAATTCCCAGAGCTTTTCCGATGCAGAGAGCCTGCCCCCGCAGGGCAGCGCCTACATCGTGCTGATGATCATGGTGCCCAAGGACTGGAAGCAGCTGAAGGTCACCTACGTGCCCACCTTCCTGGAGGGCAAGAGCCTGACCTTTGTCATGAACGCTTCTGATGTGATCCGCAGCTGACACAATTGCCAAAAAATCCGCTTAAGCTTCGTCTAAAATGTACGATGCTGCCACAAAATCTTCACATTTGTTTTGCGGAAAATCATTGACATTTTTCTCTGTTTCGCCTATTGTATAGGTAGTGCCTTATGGCAGAATCTGTATTGATGTGTCCTGAAGGAGGAACGAATATGACTGGGGAATTTTCCCGCCGCTCTTTCCTGAAATATACCGCACTTACCGCTGTAGTTGTGGCTGGCAGCAGTCTGCTGACCGGCTGCGGCGGCGATGCCCCGGTGCTGCGCGCCGTCGGCACCAGCAACAGGGTGCTGAAAGTCGTATCCAAGCTGGAGCAGGTGGAGTGCGATGCCGCTTCCGATACCACCACCTTTAAGCTGGTGGTGACCAACGGCCGCAATAACGCACTGGAAGTGACCAAGGCAAACTTTGCCGTAAAGGCAGACGGGTATCTGGCCTACCAGAACGATAAGCTGCAGGTAACTTCTCCTGATGCGCTGAGCCATCAGGTCAAGAAGAACGAGACTGTTACTTATTTTGTGTCCGCAAAGGGTCTGAACGCGCTGACGGACGGCCCGGTGACCTTTACCTTCTATCCCGATCTGGAATACAGCGAGTTCAGCGCCAACTGGGAGCTGGACGCAGACGCCTTGAAGTCTGCGACCTGAGCCCCAACATACTGGTAAAAAACGGAGGAACAAGCTATGTCTTATACATTTTCCCGCCGCGCATTCCTGAAGTATTCGGCAGCCACCGCAGTGGCTGTGGCCGGTGCCAGTCTGCTGGGCGGCTGTGAGTATCAGGATCCCAACAACCCGGTAAGCAAAGCGCTGCCCAGTGCGATCACCAGCGAGCTGCAGGTGATCGGCGGTCTGCGGGGTTTGAAGATCGAAAACGGCACCTGCACGATGGAAGTCGACATCGAGTCTGGCCGCGCAAACCCCATCCCGCTGGATCCCTACCGCTTCTCTCTTGCCATCAAGGACGCCGAGGGCAAGCAGGTCTACTTCAGCGGAAACAACGGCGGCGTGAAGATCACGGACGCCGAGAACAGCCTGATCGTGAAAAAGACGCCCATCACGCTCCATCTTGAAGCCGCCAAGGTGCCCGACCTGCAGGACGGCTACACTGTGGTGTTCAAGTATATGCCCATCCGCGAGAACTCTGAGTACTCCATGACTTGGGAGATCACCAAGGAAGTGTACGACAAGGCTCTGGCCGAGGCCGCCAAGAAGAGCAACGGCTGAGCAGAACCATAATCGCTGCGCTTTTACCAAAGACCGCTGCGCTTTTTGCGCGGCGGTCTTTTTGCATCCAAGTTTTCGGCGATATGTCTGTAAAAAAGCAAGGTTTTTCGTCAGGTTTGTGTCTTGTGCACAGCGGCATTTTTCAGTACAATAAAGAAGCAGAGAAGAAAAATAAGCGCAGCAGCCGGAACGCTGCCGCGCTGTTTTGTATTTTGCGGCGCAGCTGCGCCCGGTGAAAAAAGGAGTGCTGTACAATGATCAACATGGTCAAGCTTCCCACCAGCAAAAGCGAACTGTTCCTGCGGGTGGCCAAGGGACATTTTGCCACCAGCCACAGCCACATCAACTATTACATCGACGTGACCACCCAAAAGACCCGCCTTTCCGAGGCAAAGGCCGTGGCAAAGGAGCTGGTCAGCGCTTACCAGCACAGCACCATCGTGGATACCGTGCTCTGTCTGGACGGCACACAGGTTATCGGCACCTGCCTTGCCAACGAGCTGACCAAGGACGGCTTTACCAATATGAACGCCCACAAGACCATCTATATCGTCACGCCGGAGTACACTTCCGGCAGCCAGATCATTCTGCGGGACAATCTTGCCCCCATGGTCAAGGGCAAGCACGTGCTCATCCTTGCGGCATCCATCACCACCGGCTACACCATTCAGGCAGCCGTGGAAGCCGTGAACTACTACGGCGGCATCGTGGCAGGGCTTTCGGCTATTTTTGCCACCACCCACGAGTGCTTGGGCTACCCGGTCACCTCCATCTTTGACCCCACCAGTCTGCCGGATTACGCCAGCTTTGACTCCCGCGACTGCCCCCTGTGCAAAGCCGGGCAGCACATTGACGCGCTGGTGAACAGCTTTGGCTATTCGGCGCTGTAACGCAAATGCCAAATGATTGAAAATGCGCTCCGCGTTGCTCTGCGCATATTCAGCGGAAAATATCTTTTAATTTCGGGGTTCAGGAAAGTCTGCGGAGCTTGTCGGGGCAAAGCCCCTCCATCTGCTAACGCAGACCGCTCTGCCGCTTAAAAGCCCCACCGGGGCTTTCATTGCTGCGCAAACGCGGACTTTCCTGAACCCCTTTTTCACAGAGAAAGAATATTAAATGCAGTTTTCCGCTGCGTCCCCTCTCGTGAAAATGGGATAGCGGAGCGTCCGCAGACGCTCCGCTATCCCGAAATAAAAATAATTCTTCCGCTATTGATGCGCAGAGCGCAGCGGAGCGCATTCCAAATCGTCCTACGCAAAAGGAACGGCAGTGCTGCCGTTCCTTTTTGTTGTCCCACGGGCGGGATTGTGCTATACTGATACCAGATGAAACTAGAAGAACGAGGTATCAAGTCCATGAAAATTCCCGCAAACGGTTTTACCCACGCCGGCAAGTTCCATGCCGATGACGTGTTTGCTACGGCGCTGCTGCAGATCCTGCGCCCGGATATCAAGATCACCCGTGGCTTTACCGTGCCTGATGATTTTGACGGCATCGTGTATGATATCGGCTTTGGGATGTTCGACCACCATCAGGAGCCCCGGGAGTACCGCGCCAACGGCGTGCCCTACGCGGCCTTTGGCCTGCTGTGGCGGGTGCTGGGCCCCGGCCTTGTGGGCGAGCGGCAGGCGCGGCTCATTGACGAAAATTTCATCCAGCCGCTGGACCTGAACGACAACACCGGCGAGCAGAACAGCCTGTGCGATGCCATCGGCTTTTTTAACCCGGTGTGGGACTCCAAAGAAGATCAGGACAGCTGCTTTTTCAAGGCGGTGGCCGTGGCAAAGCAGATACTGGAAAACCAGATCGACAGCGCCAACGCCGTGAACCGTGCGGACGAAAAAGTGCAGCAGGCGTACCGCAACTCCCGCGATGGCATCGTGGTGCTGCCCTGCTATCTGCCGTGGAAAAACGGCTTGTACAAGACCGACGCCCTGTTTGTGGTGTACCCCAGCCAGCGCGGCGGGTGGAGCGCCCAGTGCGTCACCGACCACAAGACCAAAAAGTCCAAGCTGCCGTTCCCGCAGTCGTGGGCGGGGCAGCCGCAGGAGGTCATCGAGCAGAAGAGCGGCATCCCGGGCATCAGCTTCTGCCACGCCAGCCGCTTTTTGATCACCGCCAAGGACAAGGAGACCGCCCTTGCCGCCTGCCGTCAGGTGCTGAAGAACAATGGCCGCCTTGCCTGACGCCGCCTATGTCTACATGGTGCGCTGCACCGGCGGGCAGCTGTACACCGGTTGGACGAACCACCCCGCCGCCCGGCTGAAAGCGCACCAGAGCGGCAAAGGGGCACGCTACACCCGCGCCCACGGCGCGGTAGGGTTTGCCTATCTGGAGCGCTGCGCGGACAGGAGCGCCGCTTTGCGGCGGGAAGCCGCCCTGAAAAAGCTTTCCAAGGCGGAAAAAGAGGTGCTGTGCGCCGCATGGCGCACCGCCGGGTGTCCCGGGGGACAGGACGATTGAAAATGCCCTCCGCTTGCGCTCTGGGCATATTCAGCGGAAGAATTATTTATGATTTCGGGATAGCGGAGCGTCTGCGGACGCTCCGCTATCCCCTTTTCACGGGTGGGGTCGTAATGGCAAGCGGCATTTGCAGCGCCTGCTTCCTGCGGAAGCAGGCGCTGCGGGGAGCAACCTCGCCCTCTCCGTCTGCTCACTACGTTCGCATCCACCTCTCCCAAAGGGAGAGGCCTTGGCAAAGAGATGAAGTTTGCGTGGACTGCCAAGGGCTCTCCCTTTGGGAGAGCTGGCAAAGCCGTCAGGCTTTGACTGAGAGGGCGAGGACGCTGCGCGACCAGCGGGAGCAGACGGAAGGGGTTTTCCCGGGCTATCAGCTTTATACCCGAGCAGTAAACTGTACCGCTATCCATGAGGGAGTTCCCCTATAACGCAGCAGAGCCGTCCGGTAGTTGCCGGGCGGCTCTGCTGTGCTTATTGGAAAGGATCGATCGGGAGATGGCAATTGTTATGTTTTGCCGGGCGCGGCTTTTTCAGCCGGGCACGGACGCGGATGACCGATGCTCCGGTCACACGCTTGACGGGGCGTAATGATGCCTTTAGCCCCTATCAGGAAGGGAGGTTCTGTGTCATGCTTAGTGTACCACGATTTGCCCGTTTTGGACGATTTTCGGCACGAATCGACCCGCAAATGCGTTGAAACGACCCGGCGGCGCAAAAGCAGCCGGACGCACCCGCAAAAAGCAGAAAACCGCCCGGCTTGCGGTTACCGGACGGTTTTCTGTCTCTATGGGAAAATATGGGAATGACGTGCTTTCAGAGTACATCTCTGTCCCTGCATTATACCACCGGCGGCAGAAAAAGTGGAGTGCTTTTGCACGAAATCCCCAATAATGGCTCGAAATGCCTTTTACCGGGCGGCATCGCGGCGCAAAACGCCAGCCAACGCAAAAAGGGACCGCTGCACAGCGCTGTGCAGCAGTCCCTGCGGGGTTATAAGGGGTTACGGGTCAGCGGGCTCAGCCGCGCTGCTGATAGGTCTTCCAAGTGCGGATGACCTCCAAGCGGCTTACGCGGCTGCCGGGCTTGAAGCTGCCGTCCTGTGCAGACATCAGGCCGGTATCCACTGCCCAGCGGATGGCCTGCAGCTCTGCGGCATCGGCTGCCACATCGTTGAACAGTGCCGTGCTCTGGGTAGCGGGCTTGCCTGCGGCAGTCCACAGTGCAACAGCCAGCTGCTGACGGTTAGCGGGGATCGCCACACCCTCGGGCAGAACGCTCTTCAGGTAGGCGGTGGTGCCTGCAATGTAAGCGCCTACGCCAACGGCTGCGCCACCCACAGCGGCTACCATCACGATAGCGCCGCCGCCGTCATCGCTGGGTGCGGGTGCGGGAGTGGGAGTCGGGGTCGGCTCAGGATCGGGAGTCGGGGTGGGAGTGGGGGTCGGCTCGGGATCAGGAGTCGGAGTCGGGGTGGGAGTCGGCTCGGGATCAGGAGTCGGGGTCGGAGTAGGATTCGGATCCGGGTTGGGATCGGGAGTCGGATTCGGATCCGGGTCGGGATCGGGAGTAGGATTCGGATCCGGGTCGGGATCGGGGGTCGGATTGGACACAACGTAAGTGCCCACCTTTTCGGTAATGGTCGCGTTATAGTTCTCGTCCGCCGTCACCTGAACGTACACATCGTAGTTGCCGGGGGTGGTGGGGATGGTCGCGGTGGTTTCAGTGCTGCCCTCGGCGGCGTACAGCAGGGTGGTCTGCGGGTCAGCACCGTTGTACTTTTCGCCCTTGTAGGTCACCGTGTTCTGCGCAGCATCGTAGGTAAAGTCTGTGGCTACGGGCGTGTAGAGGACGGTGTACTCCTCCAACGTGTAATCGCTATACTCATAGTAGTTGTTACCGTTCACCACAAGGCGAACTTCGTAGGTACCCACCTCGGTAGGCACAGAGGAGAAGTAAGAGTTTGGTTCGTCGTAGTACCGAAGTTCAGCCTGCGGGACTTCCTCGCCGAAATAGCGCTCGCTGTTATTATAGGTCACCGTGCCGGTCTTGACATCCCATTCGAAGTCAGTGAGAGCCGGGGTATACTTGATCACGGTTTCGCCGATATCGACCCAACCGCTCGTGTATTTATCGCCCTCTTCAGCTACAACGCGCTTTTTATAGATGCCATAGTTGTCCGGCTCGCCATAGGGGATGCTATCAAACTCCTTATCATCGTAGGTGCGCACATAGACAAGGCTCAGCTTGCCCACGCCCTCCTGATAGCAGGTAACCTTTGTACCCTCCGGCGTTTCTTCAATGGTAAAGTCTCCCTCGCCCAGGACAGAGAAGGGCAGCTTTCCTTCGGCCTGGTTCACCACAATGGGATTGCCGTCATTCAGGGCGGTCAGGGTCAGGGTCTTGCCGTCTGTGGAAAGCTGTGCGCCGTTATAAGCGTTGACCGGAGCACCGTTGATGTTCTCGATCGGCTTGCTGAAGGTGATATCCATCTGAACATCGCCGATACGATAAAGCTCCTTGGTCTTCTTCGTCACGCCGTTTACGCTTTCCACCGTGCCGTCGTCTGCAACGATCAGCTTGCTCAGCTGCTGACCATTAGCAAGGTGTCGGCTTTCGATGGGGCTAAAGCTCACCGTATTGGAAACAGCAGCCTTGCTGGAAGTATCCGCCATCAGGCTGCCGGTGATCACGGCATCTCGGATGACCGTTCCTTCCAATGTATAATAGTCGGGCAGCTTGATATTGTTGAACACGCCGCCAAGGATCTGGGCATTACTACTATCCAACTGGACAGTTGCGTCGAACTGACCGCCGTTGATGGTGCCACTAGCCTTAACATTCTTCTGGAAGGTGCCGCCGGTGATGGTGCCGTTATAGCCCAAAGTGACATCCGCTTCGAACTGACCATCGGTGATCTCGCCGTAAGCTTCGACGCTCTTCTGGAAGGTGCCGCCGGTGATGGTGCCGCTATAGCCCAAAGTGACATCCGCGTCGAACTGACCATCGGTGATCTTGCCGTAAGCTTGGACGCTCTTCTTGAAGATGCCGTTGGCGATGGTTCCATTAGCTTCGACGCTCTCCTGGAAGGTGCCGTTGGTGATGCTGCTGTTTTCATCCGCGTGGACAGCCTTCTGGAAAGTGCCGCCCTCAATAATGACGTTCTGGGCGGTAATAGGCGCACCTGCCTGAATGTCCGTAACCGTCACATCCGTCAGTATGATCTGATCGGAAGCAATGGCCTTATGATAGGGGTTGATGGTATCCGAGGTCAGATCCACCGGGCTGCTGCCATCGGGGCTGGTGAGGATAAGCACCGACATCGTTCTATAACCAACCTCGACCACAAGGTACTGCCAGCCAAGACCCTCATAGATATCGCCGGTCACACCATCCTGGTTCACGGAATGCGGGGTCACACCGGTCAGGTCGGGCAGACCTTCTTCGGTAATGCGCAGGGGCTTGAGGTTGCTGGCATCGCCAGCCTGATTTACCAGAATCTCCTTGCCATCGTTGTTGCCGGTGATATGCAGTACATTGCCCTCGGCATGGGTCTGGTCATTGTAACTGTTGGCCGCTGCACCGTTGATGCTGAACACATCGGTGTTCAGGGTAAGCTCTGCGCTGGCATTGCCCACCAGATAGATGGTATTGACAGAAAGGGGCAGGTCTCTGCCGTTGATCGCAGTCACACCGCCGTTGCGCACGGTCAGCTTGCTGAGCTGCTGCCCAACGGCAAGCGCATTCCCTATGTCGTTGCCGTCAGACAGATTGCACAGAACGGTGTCGGAAATGGCAAGGTCGCCAAACCTGTCAAAGCTGAAGCTCTGGGCCACTGCCTTGGAAATGGTGCACTTGCCCATGCAGGAGAGGTAATCAAAGGTGCTGCCCTCGATCGTGACATCTCTGAAGTTAGCCTGACGGATGATGCCGCCGGTCACGATAGCATTCGAAAGCTCGACAGCGCAGTTGATGGGCACTGCGCTCAGCTGGCTGAAATTGATCACATTACCGCCCTGATCCCCAAGCTTCAGTTGTCCGGTCGCACTGGCGACATTGGGGTAGCAGGTATAAGTCCAGCCCTTGCCAAAGTATACGCAGACCTGATCCATGCCCTCGTCCAGACTGTACACATGGGGCACCTCGTTCACATCGGGCGTACCCTCACCGGTAAAACTCAGTTTCTTATCCGTAGACGGGATCGGGGTCAGTGCTATGGGCGCGTTGCTCTCTGAAAGCGGCGGGAACATACTGACCTCGGCAGAGATCGTTGTACCGTCTGCACTGATGGAAACCGTGGCACAGCCGTCCAAGGAGACGTTGCTGATACCTACAGGCAGGGAGGTGATGCCGGACGTGCCACCGATTGCTGCCGCCCATGCAACGCAGCCGGGGGCGTACCTTACCTCCAGCTTCAGGCTGTGATCGCTGTACCGCTTGAGCATATACACATCCCCGGTCACCGGCTGGCCGTTCAGGGTGCAGCCCTCCGGCAGGATCAGCTTGTGTGCCTGCTGCTGCGTAGCGGACTGCAGGCCGGAAATATCCTTGAAGTAGCCGCCCGTAACGCTGCCGCCGTTCTCGGTCAGCTTACCGTAGGTGCCGCCGTCAATGGTGCCGTTTTCCAGCACTGCTTCGGCGTAGCTGCCGCCCAGAACACAGGCATTCGGGTTCTTGATCCAAAGCTGACCCTTGACCACGCCGTCCCGCAGATATACTTCATTGCCGGAATTTGTGATGGCCACATTCCAGTTGTACTTGTTGCCGGACAGAATGTACTCTGTCTTTGCGTTTTCAACGCCGGTGATGGTCAGCCAGCGGCCGGATTCGCTGCAGCTCCAGCCAGGGCCGGACAGCTTTTCGGGCAGACCGTCCGCGCCGATCTCGATCGTAACGACGGAATTTGTTGTTTCCTCGTTCGTACCGGCAGCTGTCGTCTCTGCTGCCGCAGCAGACGTCCCAGCATCTGCAAATGCAGATACCGGGAGGATGGAGAGCACCATACTGAGCGCCAGTATCATGCTCACGATGCGTTTTTTCATGATATCCTCTCCTTTGTTGATCGATTTGCCCGGCTATTCCCCCAAATGGAACAACCGGAACGGACAAAAGGCCAAGTTGAGTATAACACTAAAGTTTATGGAAATAAAGCATTTTCGCCCGCCGCATCTGCCAAAATTTGGTACAAAAATATGGGCAAAATCACCATACGGGGGGGGGGTATATTGTAAGTGCGTGATAAAAACTCCCTCCGTCAAAGCCTGACGGCTTTGCCAGCTCCCTCGAAAATTACCCCTTCCGTCTGCTCCCGTTGGTCGCGCAGCGTCCTCGCCCTCTCAGTCAAAGCCTGTCGGCTTTGACAGCTCTCCCAAAGGGAGAGCCCTTGGCAGTCCACGCAAACTTCATCTCTTTGCCAAGGCCTCTCCCTTTGGGAGAGGTGGATGCGAACGTAGTGAGCAGACGGAGAGGGCGAGGTTGCTTCCCGCAGTGACGCCGCTTCCGCAGGAAGCAGGCGCTGCAAATGCCGCTTGCCGCCGCGACTTCTTCCGTAAAAAAGCAGTTCCGAAACGCCCGCAGGCGTTTCGGAACTGCAATAATAAAGTATAATTTCCGCTTATTTGCCCGCCAGCAGCACCGCCAGCACGGCTTTCTGGACGTGCAGACGGTTCTCTGCTTCGTCAAAGATCTCGTCCGCGTGCTGCTCGAACAGGGCGGTGGAGATCTCCTCGCCCCGGTGGGCGGGCAGACAGTGCAGCACCAGCGCGCCCGGCTTTGCGTTTTCCAGCAGACGGCCGGTGAGCTGGAAGCCCACAAAATCCCGCAGACGCTGCTCGCTTTCAGCCGTGCCGGGGGCGGTGGTGTTCCACGCGGCGGTGGCTACAATGTCTGCGTCCCGCAAGCCCTCGGCGGGGTCGGTGGTCAGGTGGAAGGCATTGCCGTATTTGTGGGCAAACATCAGCACATCCGCTGCCGGGCGGTAGCCCGGGGGACAGACGCAGGATACCTGCATCCCCGCCAGCAAACCGCCCACGATCAGGCTGTTTGCCATGTTGCTGCCATCGCCCACAAAGCAGAGTTTCAGCCCTGCCAGCGTGCCCCGGCGCTCCCGGATGGTCATCAGGTCAGCAAGCACCTGACAGGGGTGGGCGTAGTCGGTCAGGCCGTTGATCACCGGAATGCCGGAAAGTTCCGCCAGCTCTTCCAAATCCCGCTGGCGGTAGGTGCGCCAGACGGCGCAGTCGTAGTAGCGCCCCAGCACCCGGGCGGTGTCCCGCAAAGGCTCGCCGCGCCCGGCCTGCAATTCGGCGGTGTTCATGTAGTTGCCAAGGCCGCCCATCTGATACACGCCCACCTCAAAGCTGGTGCGGGTGCGGGTGGATGCCTTGGAGAACAGCAGCGCCACGCTTTTGCCCGCCAGCAGCGGCTCGGTGCGGCCTGCCTTGCAGTCCGCTTTCAGCTGGTCTGCCACATCCAGAATATGGGTCAGCTCGGCGGGGGAAAGGTCGCTCATTTTCAGCAGATTTTTCATGCCTGCTCCTTCGGAGCGGTCGGCTCCATCGTGCCCAGCACCTCGGCCAGCACGTCCAGCGCCATATCTACCTCGTGTTCCGAGACAGTAAGCGGCGGCAGCAGACGCAGCCGGGTCTTGGCGGTAAGCACCAGCAAGCCTTTTTCGCGGCAGGCAGCCAGCACATCCGCAGCCTGCACGTCAAAGAACTCGATGCCCACCATCAGGCCGATGCCGGAAATGTTCTTGACGTGGGGCAGCTTTGCCAGACCGGTGCGCAGCTGCACGGCGCGCTCGCTGACCTGTGCAAGGAAGCTCTGATCCAGACGATCCACCACCACGTTGGCACCGGCGCATACCACCGGGTTGCCGCCAAAGGTAGAGCCGTGGGTGCCGGGTGTCATGCCCTCGGCTACCTTTTCATTCATCAGCACCGCGCCGATGGGCAAACCGCCGCCCAGCCCCTTGGCAAGGGTGACGATGTCCGGCTTGAGGTTATAGTGCTCACAGCACAGGAAGGTGCCGGTGCGGCCTACGCCGGTCTGCACTTCGTCCACGATGAGCACAAGGTCTTTTTCGTCGCACAAAGCGCGCACGGCCTGCACATACTCCGGGTCCAGCGCCATCACGCCGCCCTCGCCCTGAATGAGTTCCATCATCACGGCGCAGGTGTGGCGGTCCACCAGTTCCCGCAGCGCTTCGATATCGCCCGCCGGGACGTACTGGAAGCCCTCGTTGAAGGGGCCGAAGTAGTTGTGGAACACCTCCTGCCCGGTGGCGGTCAGGGTGGCAAGGGTGCGGCCGTGGAAGCTGTTGACCAGCGTAATGACGTTGTAGCGGTCCTTGCCGTAATGATCCACGCTGTACTTGCGGGCGGCCTTGATGGCGCCCTCGTTGGCTTCGGCGCCGGAGTTGCCGAAGAACACCTTACTCATGCCGGTGCGCTTGCACAGCTTTTTCGCCAGCTTGCCGCAGGGCGCGGTGTAGTAGAGGTTGGAGGTGTGCTGCAATTTGTGTGCCTGCTGGGACACGGCTTCTGCCCATGCAAGGTCGCAGTAGCCAAGGCTGTTTACCCCGATGCCGCTGGTGAAGTCCAGATACTTCTGTCCCTCCGGGCCCTCGGCGTACAGCCCGTGGCCCTTTTCCAGCACGATGGGGCTGCGGTTATAGGTGTGCAGGACGTACTCGTTGTCCCGCTTGATGACTTTTTCAGAATCCATAGGTGTACCTCCTGTAACATGGAGCGATTGTGCAAAGCCTTGCGGCTGCGGGAATTCGTTGCCTTTATTATAACTTTCCGCCGGCGATTGCGCAATCTTTTTTATTCGCGGTGGCTGCGGCGGTAGAAGCGTGTACCGGAGCCGCGGTCGGAGAACAGTTCCAGCAGGATGGAGTGCGGCACGCGGCCGTCAATGATGACTGCTTCGTGCACGCCCTGATAGATGGCATCCGCCATGCCGCCGATCTTGGGGATCATGCCGCCCGCAATGATGCCGGCGGACTTGTAGCCCTCGATCTCGGTCACTTCCACCTCGGGGATGAGGGTGGTCTCGTCCTCCTTATCCCGCAGCAGACCCGCGATATCGGTCATGGACACCAGCTTTTCGGCCTTGAGGGCAATGGCGATCTGGGCCGCGGCAGTGTCGGCGTTGACGTTGTACGCCTGCCCAAGGTCGTCCATACCCACGGTGGCGATCACCGGGATAAAGCCGCCGTCCAGCAGGCTTTCGATCAGGGTGGCGTCCACATGGACGATCTCGCCCACATGACCCAGCTGGGGGTCCAGCTCAGTGCAGCGGAGCATCTGTCCGTCCATGCCGCACAGACCCACGCCGCGCCCGCGCAGCTTTGCCACAAGGTCTTTGTTCACTTTACCGGCCAGCACCTGCTGCACGATCTCCATGGTGGCATCGTCCGTCACCCGCAGACCGTTTGCAAAGTGGCTCTCCACGCCCACCTTCTTGAGCATCTCGTTGATGGCAGGCCCGCCGCCGTGCACCAGCACTACCCGCACGCCCAGCAGCGTCAGGGTGACAAGGTCGTTCATCACGGCGTTTTTCAAGCTCTCGTTGATCATGGCGTTGCCGCCGTATTTGATGACCATGGTTCTGCCATGGTACTTCTGGATATAAGGGGTGGCTTCCGAAAAAAGCCGCGCCATTTCTTCGTTTTTCATCTGTTTCGCGCTCCTGTCAGGTTCTGTAATCGCCGTTGATCTTCACATAGTCATAGGTCAGGTCACAGCCCCATGCCTTGGCGCTTGCATCGCCGGTGCCCATATCCACCTTGACCAGAATATCGTGCTCAGCCAGCACCTTGGCGGCTTCGTCCTCGCTGTAAGGGTGGTAGGCGGCGTTCTCGCACACATACACCTCGCCCGCCTTGCTGGAAAGCCAGACGCAGACTTTATCAATGGAGAAATCCCCGGGGGTGTAGCCGATGGCGCACAGGATGCGTCCCCAGTTGGCATCGCGGCCAAAGACCGCCGCCTTGAACAGGTTGGAGCAGACCACGCTGCGGCTGACGGCGCGGGCGGTTTTCAGGTCGGGCGCGTGGGTCACCTCGCAGGTGATCAGGTGGGTGGCACCCTCGCCGTCTCCGGCGTGCTCGGCGCACATATGCTCTGCAATGGCGGTCAGCGCTGCCACAAAGGCGGCGTAGTCCGCGTTCTCCTCGCAGATCTCCGGGTTGCCCGCAAGACCGGATGCCATGATGATGAGGGTATCGTTGGTGGAGGTGTCCAGATCCACGCTCATCTGGTTATAGGTGCCGGGCACAACGGTCTTGAGCGCCTTTTCCAGCAGCGCGGGCGAGACGGCGGCGTCGGTGGTGTAGAACGCCAGCATGGTAGCCATGTTGGGGGCGATCATGCCGCTGCCCTTGCCGATGGCACCCACGGTGCACACCTTGCCGCCCAGCTCGAACTGGATGGCGTACTCCTTTTTATGGGTGTCGGTGGTCATGATGGCAGTGGCGGCGTCCGTGCTGCCCTGTGCGGTGGCAGCCAGCTTTTCCGCCGCCGCCGGGATTCCCCGGGCAAAGGGGTCGATGACCATGGGCTGACCGATGACGCCGGTGGAGGCGGGCAGAACGTCCTTTTCGTCAATGTTCAGCGCCTTGCCCACCAGTGCACAGCACTCCTCGGCCAGTGCCACGCCGTTGGCGGCGCAGGTATTGGCGTTGCCGCTGTTTACCACGATGGCCTGTGCGTAGCCATCGGCCAAATGGGCGCGGTCCACCTTGATGGGCGCACCGCAGACCTTGTTGGTGGTGTACACGCCCGCAGCAGCGCAGCGCACCTCGGCCTTGATCAGCGCCAGATCGTATTTTTCGCTGTGATTTGCCCGGATGCCGCAATGGACACCGGCGGCGGCAAAGCCCTTGGGCGCGCAGATGCCGCCCGCAACTTCCTTATACTGCATAACGATTTTCCTTTCCCACAAAGAAACTCTTTTCACGCAAACAGGCTCGCCCTCTCAGGCTCACATACGTTCGCCAGCTCCCCCAAAGTGGGAGCCCTTGGCAGTCCACGCAGACTTTATCTCTTTGCCAAGGCCTCTCCCTTTGGGAGAGGTGGCACGGCGTAAGCCGTGACGGAGAGGGCGAGGACGCTGCCCGTGTGCGATACAAGTTTATTCCAACCCTTTGGTCTCTTCCAGACCCAGCATCAGGTTCATGCACTGGACGGCGGCACCGGAGGAGCCTTTGCCCAGATTATCAAACAGCGAGACCAGCATCATCTGATCTCCGGCGGCGTTCACGGTCAGGTACAGCGCCATGCGGTCGGTGCCCGCCATGGCATTGGAGTACAGGCCGTTTTCCGGCAGCGGCTCGTTCAGGCCGTGCACCTTGACGGTGGCGGCGTCCTTGTAGTAGTCCGCAAGGGCGGCAGCTACGGCTTCGGCAGTGGTGCCCGCAAGGCCAAGATCCAACGGCACCAGCACCTGCATCCCGCAGTAGTAGTCGCACACCACCGGCACGAACATCGGCGTGTGCGCAAGACCGCTGATCTTCTGCATCTCCGGCAGGTGCTTGTGGCCAAGGCTCAGGCCGTAGCTCTTGGGCGCATCCAGCTTGCTGTGCGCCGGGCGGTCGGGGCTTTCGTAGTCCGCGATCATCTTTTTGCCGCCGCCGGAGTAGCCGGAGATGCCGGTGCAGCTAAAGGGGTAGTCCTTTGCCACCAGCCCCAGCTCCACCAGCGGGCGGGCAATGCTGATAAAGCCGCTGGCATAGCAGCCGGGCACCGCCACGCGGTAAGAGTTCTGAATTTTTTCCTTCTGTCCCTTCAGCTCCGGGAAACCGTAGTCCCATGCGGCATCGGTGCGGAAGGCGGTGGAGGTGTCCAGCACCTTCACGTCCGGGCGCAGCAGGGGCATGACTTCTTTAGAAGCTGCATCCGGCAGACAGAGGAAGGCAAGGTCGGCAGAATTGATGACCTTTGCCCGCTCGTGCACGTCCTTGCGCCCTTCGGCGGAGATGGACAGCAGTTCGATCTCCGGGCGGTCTGCCAGACGGTCGGCAATGCGCAGGCCGGTGGTGCCGGAAGAGCCATCAATAAATACCTTTACCTTCATGCGTTTTCCTCCTCCCATGCGTCCAGCCGTGCCGTTGCCAGCGCGATCTGGCGCTGGACGCTGGCGGCGCTGGGGCCGCCGTAGCTGGTGCGTCCCTCGCAGCAGTGCACAAGGTCGATGGCATCATAGATATCGTCCTCAAACAGCGGGCTGTAGGTCTGGAACTGGGTCAGGGTCAGCTCTTCCAGCGTTTTGTCGGCGGCAATGCAGTCCGACACCATGCAGCCGGTCAGCTTGTAGGCATCCCGGAAGGGCATCCCCTTCTTGGTCAGGTAGTCGGCGCAGTCGGTGGCGTTGATAAAGCCCTTTGCGGCGGCGCGGCGCATATTGGCGGGCAGGGTCTTCATGGTGTCCAGCATGGGGGTGATGGTCTTGAGACAGAGTTCCAAGGTATCCACTGCATCAAAGATGGCTTCCTTGTCCTCCTGCATATCCTTGTTGTAGGCCAGCGGCAGGCCCTTCATCATCACCAGCAGGGTGTTCAGGTCGCCGTACACCCGGCCGGTCTTGCCGCGGATGAGTTCGGTGACATCGGGGTTCTTCTTCTGGGGCATGATGGACGAGCCGGTGGTAAAGGCATCGTCCAGCTCAATGAACTTGAACTCCCAGCTGCACCACAGGATGATCTCCTCCGAAAGGCGGGACAGGTGCATCATGCAGATGGAGATGGCGCTTGCCAGCTCGATGCAGAAATCACGGTCGGACACGCCGTCCAGACTGTTGGCGCAGGGGGCGGCGAAGCCCAGCTTCTCGGCGGTGAAATCCCGGTCCAGCGGGTAGGTGGTGCCTGCCAGAGCGCCAGAGCCCAGCGGGCACTGGCTGTCCATGCGGGCGGTGGCGTCCGCAAAGCGGTCAAGGTCGCGCAGCAGCATGGAAGCGTAGGCCATCAGCGCGTGGCCGAAGGTGATGGGCTGGGCACGCTGCAAATGGGTGTAGCCGGGCATGACGGCGGCGGTGTTCTCCGCTGCCTTTTTGCACAGCACCCGCACCAGCTCCACGATGTAGGCCTGCAAAGTCTTGCTGTAATCCCGCAAAGTCAGGCGGATATCCAGCGCCACCTGATCGTTGCGGCTGCGGCCGGTGTGCAGCCGCTTGCCCGCATCCCCGATGCGGGCGGTCAGGGTCTGCTCCACAAAGGTGTGCACGTCCTCGGCGGCGGGGTCGATGGTCAGCGCACCGCTGGACAGGTCGTCCGCGATGGAAGCCAGACCGCTGAGGATGTCCGCACAGTCCTGCTCCGAGATGATGCCCTGCCGTGCCAGCATGGCGGCATGGACGCCGCTGCCGCGCATATCCTGCGCGATCATCCGCTGGTCGAAGCGGATGGAGGAGTTGAAGTCGTTGACGCGGCTGTCCACCGCCTTGGAAAACCGACCCTTCCAGAGTTGTTCTGCCATAATACTTATCCTTTACTTTATGCCCGGGAACAGCTGCTCTGCGGCAAGCATCCTCGCCCTCTCCGTCTGCTCACTGCGTTCGCATCCACCTCTCCCAAAGGGAGAGGCTCTGGCGCAACCGAGAACTTCACGGCTTGACCGGAAACTTTGCCGCTATGCCAAGGGCTCTCCCTTTGAGGAAAGACTTCCCCCGCTCCGGGGGGAAGATGTCACCACAGGTGACAAAAGGGGGAGTCTGGCGCGTTAGCGCCTGAGAGGGCGAGCCCGTCACCACATACAGCAGCCATTCGTCAATTTCTTATAAAAACGGCAAAGCCGCCGCAGGGGAAAACGCTCCTGCGGCGGTGCCGCCGGCAACGATGCCGGTTGGATGGAACTTCCGTGTGAAAGTGTGAAAACACACGAAAGGGAAGATGTTATAGCTGCTTACTTGACCTCCGGCCAGTTCTTGGACAGCTTTGCGCGCTCCTTGATGGACAGACCGAACAGGTTGATGAAGCCGGTGGCATCGGACTGGTCGTAATCCTTATCGACGCCGAAGGAAGCGGTCTGCTCATCGTACAGGGTGTACGGAGAGGTGACACCGGCGTTGATCATGTTGCCCTTGTAGAGCTTCAGCTTGACATCGCCGGTCACGGTCTTCTCAAGGCTGTCGGCAAAGGCATCCAGTGCCTCGCGCAGCGGGGTGAACCACTGGCCGTTGTACACGATGTCGGCGTACTTCTGTGCCAGCTGTGCCTTGAAGTGAGCGCTCTCCTTATCCAGCGTGATGGTCTCCAGCACGTCGATGGCCTTGTACAGGATGGCGCCGCCGGGGGTCTCGTACACGCCGCGGCTCTTCATGCCCACCAGACGGTTCTCCACGATGTCCAGCAGACCGATGCCGTTTGCACCGCCCAGCTGGTTCAGGTACTCCACCAGCTCCACAGCGCCCATCTCCTTGCCGTCCACAGCGGTGGGAACACCCTTTTCAAAGTGGATGGTCACATAGGTGGGAACATCGGGTGCCTGCTCGGGGCTGACACCCAGCTCCAGGAAGCCGGGCTTATTGTACTGGGGCTCGTTGGCGGGGTTCTCCAGATCCAGACCCTCGTGGCTCAGATGCCACAGGTTCTTGTCCTTGGAGTAGTTGGTCTCGCGGTTGATCTTCAGGGGGATGTTGTGCGCCTCGGCGTAGTCGATCTCCTCGTCACGGCTCTCGATGTCCCACTCACGCCACGGAGCGATGATGGCCATATCCGGGCACAGTGCCTTGAGGGTCAGCTCAAAACGCACCTGATCGTTGCCCTTACCGGTGCAGCCGTGGCAGATGGCATCTGCACCCTCCTTGATGGCGATGTCTGCCAGTGCCTTGGCGATGCACGGACGTGCAAAGCTGGTGCCCAGCAGGTAGTCCTCGTACTTCGCGCCGAACTTCAGGGTGGGGAAGATGTAGTTCTCCACAAAGTCCTTCTTCAGGTCCAGCACATACAGCTTGGATGCGCCGGTAGCCTTGGCCTTTTCTTCCAGACCGTCCAGCTCGGTGCCCTGACCCACGTCACCGGAAACAGCAACGACCTCGCAGTTGTTGTAGTTTTCCTTCAGCCAGGGAATGATGATGGAGGTATCCAGACCGCCGGAGTAAGCCAGCACGACTTTTTTGATGTTTTCCTTTTTCATGATAAACGCGCTCCTTTTAATAAAAATACACTTTTGTTCTCTGATGCGCATTTCCCTTCGCATCCTCTGTCTTTCGTTTGCGGTTGATGCTTTTATTATACGCAGCGCGGGTTTTCCGTCAATGCTAAAAACTGCCAAACATAGCGCCCGTTTCGCTTTTCTTTTGGTTTAATCTGTATCTTTATGCAAACATTTTTAAATATATGCGCATTTTATGCAATCTGAGTGTATTTTTTCATGGGGTTTTGCGGGAACTCCCTCAGGCAAAGCACCCCCTCAGTCGCTGCGCGACAGCTCCCCCAAGGGGGCGCCTTTCGGTGCTGCCGTAAAGTTTGCGATCAAACCATAAAGCTTATGGGTGCGCTAAAGCCTTCCCCCGGTCGGGGGAAGGTGGATGCGAACGCAGTGAGCAGACGGATGAGGGCGCAGGCAAGCAGCAGCTTACGGCAAATTACCCCTCATCCGGCGCTGCGCGCCACCTTCCCCCAAGGGGTGAAGGCTTCAGCGGTAGCGGCAAACTTTGCGGTTTAGCCGAAAACTGTGCCGCCATGCCAAAGGCCCCATCCCAGAGGGGGCTGGCACGGCGCAGCCGTGACTGGGGGATTTCGTCCCCCCACAAACAAACCACCGGAGCATCCGCAGATGCTCCGGTGGTTTTACTATAACTATTTAGTTCAGCTTCAAATCGCCTTCCTTGATCCAGCCCAGCTTGCGCTCTACCGCGCAGAACACCACGCTGAGCACGGCGGGCAGCACAAAGCACAGCAGCACCATAGCAGCCCAGTCCATGGGGGTGATGGCGGCCTTGGTACCGGCGGCAATGTCGCTGACCCAACCGGTGTAAACGCCGATCTGACCCACCAGACCGCAGGTGCCCATGCCGGAGGACACCGCCGCGCCGTTCATCTCAAAGTGGAACAGGCAGGTAGCCAGCGGGCCGGTGATGGCACTGGCCAGCGTGGGAGCGATCCAGATGCGGGGGTTCTTGATGATGTTGCCCATCTGCAGCATACTGGTGCCCAGACCCTGACTGACAAGGCCGCCCACGCCGTTCTCCTTGTAGCTCATCACGGCAAAGCCCACCATCTGGGCGCAGCAGCCTGCCACGGCAGCGCCGCCGGCAAGGCCGGTCAGACCCAGTGCGGCACAGATGGCGGCAGAGGAGATGGGCAGGGTCAGTGCCACGCCCACGATGACCGACACCAGAATGCCCATGACCAGCGGAGCCTGCTCGGTGGCCCACATGATCAGGGTGCCCACCTGACTTGCGGCTGCACCGATGGGGGCGGCGATGAGCATGGACAGCCCGACGCCCGCAAAGATGGTCACCAGCGGGGTGACAAGGATATCCACCTTGGTCTCCTTGCTCACGGCCTTGCCCAGCTCTGCCGCCACAATGGCGATGATGAGCACAGCCAGCGGGCCGCCTGCGCCGCCCAGCGCATTGGCCGAGTAGCCTACGGTGATCAGGCTGAACAGCACCAGCGGCGGGCAGTGCAGTGCCCAGCCGATGGCACAGGCCATGGCGGGGCCGCTCATGGCAGTGGCGTAGCCGCCCAGATCCACCAGCAGGGCAAGACCGGTCTGCTGACCCACCGTCTTGATGATGGTGCCGATCAGCAGGCTGGCGAACAGACCCTGTGCCATTGCGCCCAGCGCGTCAATGAGGTAACGCTGCGGAGAGATGACGATATCCTTCCGCGCCAAAAATTCTTTCAGCTTCGACATAAAACTTGCCTTTCTATCCAAAACAGATCGTTAAAGTTACGAACGTATGCCCTGTATCATACCATACACCTGTCAAGACAGCAAGAGGTTGCTGGAAAAAATGTGAAATTTCGGCTTTGTGCAATGTTCTGCCCTGCCGGAACGTATTCCATTTGGAACATTTTCCGACACACTGCCCCGGTGGAGAATTTGTGTAGAAGCCCGCTGTGCCGTTGACTGCTCCCCGCGTGCGGGTGTATACTAAAGGAAGCGTAAAGTTATCATCCGCCGTCCTTTTTATCCTGAATCCATGGGCGGCGTGGAATAAAAGCAGGCCCGCCCCGGGCAAGGGGGCAAAGACCCGGGCAGCGCTACGCTGCACCACCGGGAGATTCGGAGGCAGAGACGACAGATGAAAAAACGATTTGACCGATCCGGCACAGCCCGCCGCAAAGCGGCGGCAGCCGTTGCAGCGCTGACCATGGCGCTGGTTCTGGCTGTGGGCGGCGCAGGGGCAGCGACCCTGCTGTCTGCACAGCCGGAGACTTTGACCGTGGGTGCAGTCGTGCCCCACGTTACCGCCGAGGCACCGCAGGCAAGCAGCCCGGCAGCGGCTGACCCTGCACCGGAAGCGGAGAGCACGGCCGCCGCCCCGGAGCCGGCAGCGGAAAGCGCCGCACAGCCGCAGCAGACTGCGCCTGCCCCGGAACAGACAGAAAAGCCGGAAACCACTGAAACCGCCCCGTCTGAACCGGAAGAAACCGCAGAAGCACCGGAAGCCCCGGCGCAGCCCGCTGAGGACGCCGCACTGGAAGAGGAGAACTCCCCTGCCATGCTGCTGGAGGAGACCCCGGAGCTGGCCGCGCAGGACCCGCAGGCTCCCGCAGCGGACGGCACCACCCAGAACGACACTGCCAGCCAGCACACCCCGGAGGGCAGCGTGCTGCTGACCCCGGAGCAGATCCAGCAGGCACTGGATTCCGGCGCGCTGGAGGATGCCGAAGCACAGTGCATCGACCTGACCGATGAAAACGGCTTTTTCCGGTGGCTGTTCAACTGGCTGTTCGGCACCAAAGACAGGGAAGAAGAGCCGGTGTACTCCGGCTGGCGCACCGAGAACGGCAAGACCTACTACTACGCGCAGGACACCAACAAAAAGGTCACCGGTCTGCGCTCCATTGACGGCAAGCTGTATTATTTTGACGCCAACGGCGTAAAGCAGGACAACGTGACCTTTGGCATCGACGTGTCCAAGTATCAGTCCGGGCTGGACTGGAACAAGATCAAAAAATCCGGCGTGAGCTTCGTCATCATCCGCATCGGCTACCGGGGCTACGGCGCTGCGGGAAACCTGGTCAAGGACCCCATGTTCGAAGAGCACTTCACCAATGCCCGCAACGCGGGACTGAAGGTGGGCGTGTATTTCTTTACGCAGGCCGTAAACGAGGCCGAAGCGCAGGAGGAGGCCGAGGGCTGCAACTGGGCGCTGAACGGCCGGATGCTGGACTACCCCATTTTCTATGACACCGAGGCTTCCACCGCTCCGGGCGGCACCGGCCGCGCCGATGGTCTGGGCGTTGAGGATCGCACCAAGTGCGCCATCGCCTTCTGCGAGCGGGTAAAGGAGCTGGGCTACAAGCCCGGCGTGTACGCTTCCACCACATGGTACCGCAAGCGGGTGGACTACAACACCCTGCGCAGCCGCTACACCATCTGGAACGCCCACTACGGCGTCTCTTCCAGCCCCATCGGCTGCGATCTGTGGCAGGGCACCGAGAAAGCCCGCATCAACGGTTACAGCGGCGAGCTGGACGCCAATATCAGCTACATCGGATAAAAGAGACTAAACACCCCCGGTCAGCGGCGCAAGCCCTGACCGGGGGTGTTTTTATCATACTTCCCTGTTTTTGTGCATAAGCTGGTGGCAGAGTATGCAAGCGCAAATGGCGGGGAGGCATGGGGATATGTTTGTGGTAACACTGAGCAAGACGAGCCTGAAAAAACTGGGAGCAGGGGCGGCGTGCTGCGCGCTGGTGGTGTTCAGCGCCATGCTGGGGCGGTTCATCAGTACCCGGACGGTGGCGGTGGCTGCCCCGGTGAACCGTATCGAGAGTGCGCAGGACATCCAGACATGGTTCACCGGCTACGGGCTGGAGGTGGACGGCGCGTCCATTACGGCGGATAAGGTCAAGATCCCCCGTAAGTGGGACGACAGCTTTTCCGCTTTCAACGGGGTGGTGCAGCAAAGCGGCATGGATCTTGCCCGCTACAAGGGCAAAACGGTGGAAAAATGGTCGGCACTGCTCCCGGCGGCAAGCAACGGCGAGACCAGCCGCTACGGAGTGCTGCTGGTGTACAAAAAGAAGGCTGTGGGCGCGTATCTGCTGGAAAAGCCCTCCGGCACGGTGCTGGGGCTGCAGGACGCCCAGAACGAGCTGGCAAAGCAGACCTCCGGCGAGGATTACAGCGGCGACTGGGGCGAGCGGCACGATGAGCAGCTGACCGACAGCACCGCACAGCAGACCTCCGGTGAACCGGAGGCAGCGCCCGAAGCCGCCCCGCAGGCAGCGCCCTACACCGAGCTGCCGCTGGACGCAGAAGGGTACCCCGTGGAATAGGGACGGTATTCGGGGAAAAAACGACCTTTTTTAAGCTCTTGTCCGGCAGTTGCACAAACTGCCTAGTTTTTACAAACGATTCGACAAAAATTAGACAAAACACGGATTTTTGTAGCATCCGTATGTTCAAATATAACAAAAAATTCTTGTAAAAATCGGCAATATGAAACGGTGCAAAAAACCCGGTACGGGTTTATAATAGTAGTATACCAATCCCCGTTGGCAAAGCCATGTTCCGGGACTGAATGTGCAGTCCGGGCAGAGGGATCAAGTAAGGAGAAAATGATTATGAAGGAATTTCAGTACACTGTTAAGGATGCCTGCGGCATCCATGCCCGTCCCGCCGGTCTGCTGGTCAAGACCGTGAAGGGCTTTGCAAGCACCGCTACCCTCGAGAAGGACGGCAAGAGCTGCGATATGCGTAAGCTGATGGCTCTGATGGGCATGGGCGTCAAGCAGGGCGAGACCGTGACCATCAAGGTCGAAGGCGATGATGAAGAAGCAGCCGCAGAGGCCATCCAGAAGTTCCTGAGCGAGAACGTCTGAGCCGCGACGTAAAAGCCGAGCCCTCGCGGGAAAACTGCGGGGGCTTTTTTTGACAAAACGCCGGGCGCTGTATGCCCCGGCTGTAAGTGGAAGGAGAACGTGCTATGCAGGTAGGCACCGGCAAAAGCGTACTCAATGGCATCGCCATTGGCAAGCTGAAGATCTACAAGAAAAAAGATACCGCGATTTCCACCGCTCCTGTGGCAGATACCGCCGCAGAACTGGAGCGTTTTGAAGCTGCCCGCCAGAAGGCCATTGAGCAGCAGACCGCCCTGTACGAAAAGGCACTGGCAGAAGCCGGCGAGGACATCGCCGAGGTGTTCAACATCCACGCCATGATGCTGGACGACGATGACTTTGTGGATGCCATCAAGGAGATCATCAACGGGCAGAAGATGTGCGCCGAGTACGCCGTCAAGACCGCCGGCAACAATCAGGCTGCGGTGTTCTCTGCCATGGACGACCCGTATCTGCAGGCCCGCAGCGCTGATGTGCTGGACATTGCGCAGGCCATGCTGGACATTCTGCAGGGGGTGGACAACGCTTCCCTGCAGGGCACCGAGCCCAGCATTCTGGTAGCCGAGGATCTGGCGCCCTCCGAGACCGTGCGCATGGACAAGAGCCTGCTGCTGGGCTTTATCACCCGCGAGGGCAGCTCCAACAGCCACACCGCCATTCTGGCACGCAGCATGAACATCCCCGCCCTGATCCAGTGCAAGGACATTCAGGAGGACTGGGACGGCAAGATGGCTGTGGTGGACGGCTACAACGCCTGTGTGTATGTGGACCCCACCCCCGACCTGCTCAAGAGCCTGAAAAAGCGCCAGCAGGAGGACCAGAAAAAGCAGGCTCTGCTGCAGGAGCTGAAGGGCAAGCCCAACACCACGCTGGACGGCAAGACCATCAACGTGTTCGCCAACATCGGCGGCATGGGCGATGTTGGCGCTGTGCAGCAGAACGACGCCGGCGGCGTAGGTCTGTTCCGCACCGAGTTCGTCTACCTGAACTGCAAGGACTTCCCCACCGAGGACTACCAGTTCGAGGCTTACAAGCAGGTGGTGGAAAGCCTTGCACCCCGCAAGGTGGTGGTGCGCACCTGTGATATCGGCGCAGACAAGACCGTGGATTACATGAAGCTGGATCACGAGGATAACCCCGCACTGGGCTACCGCGCCATCCGCATCTGCCTGACCCGCAAGGACTTCTTCAAGACCCAGTTGCGCGCGCTGCTGCGTGCTTCTGCCTACGGCAACATGAGCATCATGTTCCCCATGATCACCAGCCTGCGGGAGCTGCAGGACGCCAAGGCTGTTCTGGAAGAGTGCCGCGCCGAGCTGACCGCCGAGGGCGTGAAGATGGGGCAGAACATTGAAGTGGGCACCATGATCGAGACCCCCGCCGCCGTGCTCATCGCGGACGAGCTGGCCGCCGAGTGCGACTTCTTCTCCATCGGCACCAACGACCTGACCCAGTACACCTGCGCGCTGGACCGCCAGAACGCAAAGCTGGAGCCCTTCTTTAACCCGCACCACCCCGCCGTGCTGCGCGCCATCAAGATGACCATTGAAGCCGGTCACCGCCACGGCATCTGGGTGGGCATCTGCGGCGAACTGGGCGCTGACACCGCCCTGACCGAGACTTTCCTGCGCATGGGCGTGGACGAATTGTCCATGAACGCCAAGAGCATCCTGCCGGTGCGCAAGATCATCCGCAGCGTAGACCTGAGCAAGCCCTCTGAGAAGGCCTGATAAGCACCGTACTGCAAAACGATTTTAAATGGCTTCCGCTTGCGCTCTAGCCATTTTCAGCGGAAAAATTATTATTAATTTCGGAATACCGGAGCGTCTGCGGACGCTCCGGTATTCCATTTTCACGAGTGGGGTCGTAGAGATAAATGGCAGGTCAGCGCTTGTTTCCTGCGGAAACAGTCGCGCTGCCAGCATGACTTTCTACTTTCCGCGCCGCGCTTCCGCAGGAAGCGGTGCGGCAGATGCAGCTTGTCTTTACGACCCCTTCTGTGAAAAAGTGGCTCAGAAACGCCCGCAGGCGTTTCTGAGCCACAAATTATAACACTATTCTTTCCGCTGATGATGCGCAGAGCGAAGCGGAGCGCATTCCAAATCGTCCCCGCACAAGGAAGAGAACGTTATTTTCCTCTTGCCAGCGTCTGCAGCTTCTGCTTATCCAGCACCTGCACGCCGCCGCGGTACAGCCGCACCCAGCCCTCCTGCGCAAAGTATTTGAGCATCCGGCTCACCACCTCGCGGGCAGAGCCCATGTACCTTGCCATCTGGTCGTGGGTCATGCGGACATCCTCGCCGCCGGTCTTGGCGAGCTCATCGGTCAAAAAGATCGCCAGCCGCCGGTCGGCGCTCATGAACAAGATCTGCTGCATCGTCCACATGGTGTCGGAAAAGCGCTCTGCCGTCATCTGGTAGGCGTAGCAGCGCACATAGACGTTCTCCTGCATCAGCTGCCGGAAGATGCCCGCGCTGATGCACAGCGCTTCGGTGTCCTCCTCTGCGTCGATGTAGAGGTCGATGTTCACCGCATCCATCACGCAGGAGGCGGACAGGATGCACACCTCCCCGCCGAACAGGCGGTACAGCGTCACATCTCTGCCGTCCTCGGACAGCAGATAGCTGCGCAACTGCCCGCTGCGCAGCAGCAGAATGCCCACGCAGCTTTCCAGCGGGCTGTGCACCCGGGCACCCTTGGCGTAGTGCACCGGGCGAGTAAAGCGGCACAGCCGCTCCTGCTCTTCCGGGGTCAGCTGCTCCCAGAACGGGAACGCACAGGCCAGACACCGGGCGTGCGGAGATGTTTCTGCCATACGGCTCACCCCTTTCGCAGCGCCTTGGCGGCTTCCGTGCCCGCCAGTGCGCCCTCGTAAACAGCCTTTGCCACCTGTAACAGCCCGCCGGTGCAGTCCCCGGCGGCGTACAGGCCGGGCACGGTGGTCTGCATTTTGTCATCCACCACGATGCGGCTGCCCTCTACGGCAGCGCCCAGCTTCCGGGCAAGTGCGGTGCTGCCCGCCACGCCCAGCGCCACGAACACACCGGATACCTCCCGCACCGCACCGCCCGCCAGCTGCACACCGGTGACAGTCTGTTCGCCCAGAATGGCTTCCACCTTCTGGGTGCAGACGGTCACCTCGGGCGGGAAATCTGCGGTCAGGGCTGCGCCGTCCGTCAGCAGGGTGACGCTTTTCACCACCGGCAAAAGCGCCTGCACCTCGTGCAGGGCGTACTCGCCGCTGCCCAGCACCGCCACGTCCTTTCCACGATAGAAAAAGGCATCGCAGGCGGCGCACCAGCTTACGCCGTGTCCTTCCAGTCCGGTCAGCCCCGGGATGCGGGGCACGGCGCGGGAAGCGCCGGTGGCCAAAATGACCGCGTCTGCCGGGTACGCGCCCGCCAGCGTTTCCACGGTCAGGCGGTCGGTCCATGTCAGCCCCACGGCTTCGGTCTGCACGAATTGCACCCCCAGCCGCCGGGCGTTCTCGATGCTGCGGCGTTCCAGCTCCGGCCCGGAGACCGGCTGAGCGAAGCCGTAATAATTTTCGATTGTTTCGGCGCGCGCCAGCGCCCCGGAGCCCTTGGTCAGCACGGTGGTCTGCACCCCGGCGCGCACGGCGTACAAAGCGGCGGACACTCCCGCCGGGCCGGAACCTACGATAACGATATTGGACATGGTGTTGCTCCTTTGCCTGATTCTTTTTCCCTTATTATATACAAAAACCGCGCAAATTTCTGTGACCGGGTCGCAAAAACTTTTTGAGCGGCGGGCACTGTTCAAGCCCCGGGGCGTGTGCTATACTGTTGTCATGTTGAAATTACTGCCACAGGGGGCTTTTGCTTTATGTCCAAACAACGTCTGCTTTTTATCACCACCGGCGGCACCATTGCCAGCGTGCGCACCCAGCAGGGGCTCAAGCCCGTGCTTACCAGCGAGGAGCTGCTCGCCCATCTGCCGGAATTGAAGGAGCTGTGCTGCCCGGAAACGCTGGCGCTGTGCAGCATCGACAGCACCGACCTCGGGCAGGAGCACTGGCTCATGATGGCACGCGCCATTCAGGAAAACTATGCCTTGTACGATGGCTTTATCATCTGCCATGGCACGGATACGCTGGCGTATTCTGCGGCGGCGCTCTCCTATCTTATCCAGAACGCGGATAAGCCCATCATCCTCACCGGCGCACAGCAGCCCATCTCCAACGAGATCACGGATGCCAAGAAAAACCTGCGGGACAGCGTGGTCTGCGCCATCGACCCGGGCAGCCGGGGCGTGATGGTGGTGTTCGGCGGGCACGTCATCGCGGGCACCCGCGCCAAAAAGAACAAGACCATCAGCTACGACGCCTTTGCGTCGGTCAACTTCCCGGAGCTGGCGCTGGTGCAGGGCGACCGGCTGGTGCGGTACATCCCCTCGCCGTGGCCCACCGGGCCGGTGGAGTTCAGCCGCACGCTGGACAGCCGGGTGTTCCTGCTCAAACTGACGCCGGGGATGTCCCCGGCGCTCATCCCGGAGATCTTCCGTCTGTACGACTGCGTCATCGTGGAGAGCTTCGGCGTGGGCGGCATTCCGCAGCAGCTGATGGACGCCTTTGCCGCCGGGCTGGGCGATTACGAAACCACCCACAAGGTACTCATCATGACTACGCAGGTCACCTACGAGGGCAGCGATGTGGGCGTGTACGAGGTGGGCAAGCGGGTGCGCAACCGCTTCCGCTTCTTGGAAGCCCACGATATGACCATCGAGGCCGTGGTGACCAAAAGTATGTGGCTGCTGGCGCAGAACTGCGAAAGCTTTGACCAGCTGCAGCAGCGGTTCTACCGTCAGGTGAACTTTGACACCTTCTACCACTGAGCCGCTTTTTCAAGGCAATACCGCATAATTCTAAGTGCCGATACGGCGAGTGAGGTGCGGCAGATGCTAAGCCAAAAGCGCAGATAATACTTTGTGTATTATCGAGCATTTTGGCAACGCAGATGCCGTGCCGCAGCCGCCGGAGTGGTGCTTAAGCCGTAAGGCGGGAATTGTGCGGTGTTGCCTTAAAACACCAGCTGCACCAGCAGTACATAGCAAAAAGTGCCCCCCGCCACGCTGAGCAGGGTCTGGTGCTTCCACTTGTGCAGCGCGATGGTAGCCAGCAGCGCAAGGGCTTCCGGGATGCCGTGGCTGCCGGAGAACGGGGTAACGCCCTTCAGACAATAAACGATGAGCATCCCGAAGATGGCGGCGGGCAGCATCCGCCCCAGATACCGCACCACCTCCGGCGGCTGCTGCTCCTTGCTGGAAAAGATCAGAAACGGCAAAAAACGGGTAAGCATGGTGGCGGCGGTGCACACCGCAATGGTAAGCCCCATCTGAACTGCTGTCATTTCTCTACCTCCCCGGCTGCTTTTTCCATCGGACGGCGCAAAGCCAGCAGCAGCACCAGAATACCGCCCATGGACGGCAGCAGAAAGCTGCCGGAACCAAATACAATCAGACACACCAGCGGCACGGCAAGCCCAATCAGGGCACTGCCGTGCTGCTTATCTTTTTCCCACTGGTTCAGGAAGATGACCGTGAACATTGCGGTCATGACAAAATCCACGCCCTCGGTGCTGAAGGGCAGTACGGTGCCCAGCGCAGCCCCAAGCCCGGCGCTGCCCACCCAGTAAAGCTGATCCAGCAGGGTGATGAAGAACATAAACCAGCCCTTGTCCACCCCTTCCGGCGGCGTTGCCGAGCAGGTGATGGAAAAGGTCTCGTCGCTCATGGCAAAGATCATGTAAAAGCTGCGCCAGCCGTAGCCCTTATAGCGCTCCAGCATGGCAAGGCCGTAGAACAGGTGCCGCGCCTGGATCATCAGCGCCATTAAAAAGGCCGACAGCGGCGAGAACGCGCCCAGCAGCAAACTTGCCAGCACGAACTCCAGCGAGCCGCCGTACACGACAGTGCCCATGAGCATGGGCATCCACACCGGCAGACCCAAGGACTGCACATAGATGCCGTAGCCCAGCCCCAGCACAAAATAACCCGCCAGCACCGGGATGGTCTGCGGAAAAGCCACCCGCAGCGCCCGCAGGCAGGGGTGCGGCAGGGCGGGAGAAACGGTTCGGGACAGATGCTGCATAGAAAAGCTCCTTGCTTTGCAGGTTCAGCGGGCGGTGCGCCCATATACCCACATATATTGTATGGAATAAGTGATTTCTATTATAGCACATCCCGGCGCTTTTGCAAGGCGGCGACTTCTTGCTGCCGGGACGATTTGGAATGGCCTCCGCTGCGCTCTGGCCATAATCAGCGGAATAATTATTTTATATTTCGCGTTTGTCGCGCTCTGCGGAGCGCTCCAAACGCATTTTCACGGGTGGGGTCGTGAAGGGAAACGGCATTTATACCTGAAAACGCAAAAGCAGCCAGACCGGGCGGTCTGGCTGCTTTTCTGTTTATAAAAATCTTTTACTCTACATCTTCATCCGCGAAGATCCACAGCACCTCGTTGATATGGGAGCCGCTGCGGGAGTAGGGGGTCACACGGATGCAGAAGCTGCGGCCGTCCGTCTTGCGGTAGCGGTGCTCCAGCAGGTTGCTGCTGAACACGGTGCTGCGCACAAGGCCGAAGTCCAGCAGATCCGCAAAGCCGTCCCGGTTCTCCGGCGCTACCAGCGTGTCGCGGTAGTTGGTCAGCGCAGCCCGGAAAGAGCCGCCGCAGGTATCCAGAATGGTCTGGAAGTAATCCGGCACAATAACGGGGCGCACGGTGTCCTCCTGCAGGTCCACCACGAATACGGTCTTGTATTTGGGGGCAAGCACCTTCAAGAAGTGCTCGGCGTCCCGCTTTTCCTGCAAGGTGCGCTCCATTTTTTCGTTCAGGCCCTCCAGCTGGCGGGCGCGGCCGTTGTGGTCGTAGTATGCCTGCCGGTCCTGCCGCATGGCAGCTTCAGCTTTGGCTACAGCCTCGTCCAGATGGCGCAGGTCAGTGGTCTGCTGGATGCCCACCGAGATGGCGTAGTCCTTTTCCTTCAGGAAGGCGCGCATCCGGTCTGCGGTGCTCCACACGCTGTAGGGCGGCTCGTTGGGGGTCAGGATGACAAATTCATCGCTGCCGATGCGGTACACCCGGCTGGTAGCAAAGAACTTGCGGGCGGCGTTTGCCAGACAGCACAGCAGGGTGTCGCCGCTGCGGTGACCCAGATGCTCGTTCACCTCGTGCATTCCCACCACATCAATGTAGGTGCACACCACGGATTCGTATCCGCTGTGGGGCAGCTCCCGCAGGTCGGTTTCGTACCGGCTGCGGTTGGCAAGGCCGGTCAGGGTGTCGTGGCTGTAAGAGAAGTCCAGCTCCTCGCTGAGCTGGTCGGCCTGTGCGTCGTTGCGCACCAGCACGGTCGCCCATGGGTTCTGGGCACAGCAGCCCCGGCAGGGCAGCACCTCTGTGGTGATCCAGATATACTGGCCGGACACATTCTCGCGGTAGCGGTAGAACTCCGGCGCGGTGGCGTGGTACAGCACAGAGCGCAAAGCTTCCAGATCGGTCTGCTCCAAGAACAGGTCTGCGTCCTCCTCGTGCACGATCTTTTCGTTCACCAGACGGTCGCAGTAGTTGACAAAATCCTCTTCCTTTTCCAGATCTGCACCCAGCAGGCGGGCGTCCCGCTTGATCACCCGGTACGCACCGGTGGCAAGGTTCAGCAGCGAGATCTCCAGCACGTTATCGGTAAAGATCTGGTACGCCTGCAAGGCCAGCGCAGTCTTTTCGGTGCCCGGGTTCTCCACCCGGCGGTCACGGCGCATCAGGTCGCGGCGCAGATCCCAGTAATCCTGATTGGTGGGATCTGCCAGCAGTTTTTCGGCGTTTTCCACCGGCATGGGCTTGAAGAAGTAGTAGCCCTGCGAGTACAGGCAGTCCGCCGCCTGCAGCATGGACACCTGTTCCGGGGTCTCCACGCCCTCGGCGATGATGGGCAGGTTCAGCCGGTGTGCCATATCCACCACCGACTCCACGATCTGCACGCCCTTGCTGCGGTTCTCCTGATTCATGTCGATGAGCTTCATGTCCAGCTTGATGGCATCGACGTTGGTATCCTTGAGCATATTCAGCGAGGAGTACCCGCTGCCAAAGTCATCCATCATCACCGAGAAGCCCTTGCGGTGCAGCCCCTGAATGGCACTTTCCACCATCTGGGTGTCCTCTGCCACCATGGTCTCGGTGATCTCTGCCAGCAGAAGCTTTGGCTCCAGCTTATATTTTTCCACCAGATCCGCAAAGATCTGCGGCACATCCAGACTGAGGATATCCTGCACCGAAACGTTCACCGACACCGGCACAAGGTTGCTGCCGCTTTCCTGCCACTTCTGCAAAGTCTGGCAGACAGATTCCCAGATGTACTGGTCCAGCCTCGTTACAAGGCCGGTGCGCTCCAGCAGCGGCATGAACTCGGCAGGGGGAACACAGCCCCGGGTGGGATGGTTCCAGCGCACCAGCGCTTCCATGCCCACGATGGCGCGGGTGATGCTGTTACACTTGGGCTGCAAAAAGAAGCAGAATTCGTGGTTGTCCAGTGCGCGCTCCAGCTCACCCAGCAGCAGCTGCTGTTCCTTGAGTTCGTTGAGCATGGTGGGCTCAAAGCGGTGCAGGTAGCCGCTGTCCGTTGTTACACCGGCGATCTGGGCATAGTTGCACAGGGTGGCGGCATCCGCACCGGGGTTTGCCTGCACGGGGCACACGCCCATTACCACAAAGAAGGTGACATCCTGTCTGCCGGCAGCCATGCACGCCTGCAGCGTGGCAAGCACGGCGGTCTGCTCGGCTTTTTCGTCCGGCAGGCACAGGAAAAAGTCATCATTTCCAAAATAGCCCACAGGATAGCCGGTCTGCTTGCTGTAGCCCAGCAGACAGTTTGCCATAGTCTCCAGCAGAACATCGCCCTTTTCGGTGCCGTAAAGCTCGTTATAAAGCTTGAAGTGCTGGATATCCACAGCGGCGACAGCCCATTCCGTTCCCTGATGCGCGGTCAGGAATGTATGCAGGGCCTGTAAAAATGCGTCCTTGCGGTCGATCCGCTCCAACGCAGCAGATGCCGGTGCGGCGGCATCTGTTTTGGTCTTCCGTTCCTCTGACATGACGATTCCTCACAATTTGGATAGATTCAATACGGACAAGTCGATTGCGGTCAATTGGTATACTTTGTAATCAGTATAACACGGTTTAAGCCGTTTTGAAATAGGTTTTTCACACTTTCTAACAACATTATTCGAGCGAAGTGCAACAAAAATGCCACACACGGCAGTGCCGGTGCGGCATTGGGAGTCATTTGGTTTCCTTGTTGTCGTTCTGCACGGTGTCGTCCTGCCCGGCGCGGTGCAGCATCTCCCGCAATATGGGCAGGCTGCGCAGTTTTTTGCCGTGCCGGAGTTTCGGATAGGCACGCAGCATACGGCGGGGGCCCACGATGCGGGGCGTGCGCAGCAGCTGCGCCTGCATCTCCTCGCTGCGCTGCTGCAGCTCTGCTGCCAGCTGTTCCAGCTGCAACAATTCAGCAGCACGCTCGGCAGTGCCTTTGGCAGCAAGACGGGCGGCGTTGGCGGCTTCGACAGCGTTCAGTCGGGCGTCCTCGCTGGCACGGCGGGCGGCTTCGCTGGCTTCGGCGGCCTTGGCGCGGATGGCGGCCATGGTCTCACGGGCAGAGGGACGTTTCCCGGCGGCGTCCCGCGCCTCGGCGGCGGCAAGCTTGAATTGCAGCCGTCCCTCGTCCAGTTTCTGGTCGGCGGTCAGGGTGGTGGTGCCCAGCAGCTGGGTCATGGCATCGCTGACGGCGTGGATGCTGTCGCCCAGCTGCTCCATGGTGTCCAGCGTATCGGCCAGTGCAGAGGCGGCAATGGCGGTAGCCACCACGTCCACCGCGTACACGGCGTACAGAAAGCACATGAGGATGACCCCCACAAAGGGCGGGATGAGGGCTACAAGGTCCGCCACCACCGGGTGCACGATGCGCATGACCACCAGCGTGCCCACGCCCCACAGCAGGCAGAATTCCAAGCAGATATAGCCCCCGATGTTAAAGGGGAAATCGCTGTAATCCCACCAACGAGTGTGATAGAGCTTATACAGCGCCCAGCCGCCCACCAGCTCCAGCGCACTGGGCAGGATGACGCCGCCGAGATACAGCAGCAGGACGCTGTGCTGCAAGGGCGTAAGCGCAAACAGCACAATGATCATGCCAAAGCCGTAGATGGGGCAGACCGGGCCATTCAAAAAGCCCCGGTTCACCAGCTGACCGGTGGTGGCGGCGGCATAGATGACCTCCAGACACCAGCCCATGCAGGAATAGATCAGGAAATAGGCCAGAATATGGTACAGCGAGAACCCGCATACCATAGTCCCGGTGAGAAAACTAACCATGAGCACCTCCGTTCTTCAGTTCTGTTTGGATACGATCTTATATTCGTCCCCCGGCTCAAAAAAGGGACAGGCAGCGGTATTGCGGGCAAGATAGCGTGCCATCTCGTCCTCGTCCAGCGCAGCGCCCTGCGTGCAGTAGTAGCTGCCGTATTCGTCCTGAACATTATTCAGGCACAGCTCACAGGGGTCAGACATTTCCTTCGCCTTCCTGTGCGGCGGCTTCGGCGGCAGCTTCCCGCGCCATCCGCTTGAGCACCTTGGGGTCTACCCATGTCACGCTGTCGGCACCGGGCTTTTTGCGGGCAATGAGCGCCTTGATTTTAATACCCATCTCGGTGAACATCCCCTCGTGCTCGGTGCGGATGTTCCACGCCGGCTCGTTCTCGTGCAGGTCGTAGGTGATCCACTCGATGTCGTAGCCGGAAGCGGGGAAGTACTCCACGCTGTCCCGGAACAGATCATCGTCGTCGGTCTTGAAGTAGATCTCGCCGCCGTCCTTCAGAAACTCGCGGTAGGCGATGAGCTGACGCGGGTAGGTAAGGCGGTGCTTGTGGGAGGAATCGTTCTTGCTCCACGGATTGCAGAAGTTGATGTAGATGCGGCTGACTTCATCCTCCGGGGTGATGACGCCCTTGATGCGCTCGATATCGGTGCTCATGATCTTCACGTTGTCGATGGGGCGTCCCGCTGCCTGATAGGCGGCTTCGATCTTGCGCTTGGCAAGGATGAGCACCTTGTCGGTGATATCGATGCCCAGATAGTTGTTTTCCGGGTGGGCGCAGGCCAGCTGGGAGATGAAGCCGCCCTTGCCGCAGCCCAGTTCCAGAATAAAGGGCTGCTCCGGGCGGGCATACTGACCGTGCCATTTGCCGCCCCAGATGAGGGGCTCGTGCACATGGAAATCCGCGGCCATCAGTTCGTCGTGGGCATAGGGTTTGAAACGCATTCTCATAGTTTGTTGTTCTCCTTGATGTTGTGTGAAACTCCCTCAGTCGCCTGACGGCGACAGCTCCCTCTGGGAGGGAGCCTTTGGCAGGAAGGGAAGGTTTTACCTTAGATCATAAAGTTTCCGGTTTCGCCAGAGGCCCCATCTCAGAGGGGGCTGGCACGGCGAAGCCGTGACTGGGGGAGTTTATTTTTGCTCCCGCAAAAACGCTTCCACCTGCTCCGGGGTGGCGGCGCAGCTGCCCTGACAGATGCCAGGCTTGCCGCCGCCGCGTCCGTTCAGGGCGGCGTTCAGGGCTTTGGTCAGGGCGCGCACATCGCCGTCCCGCCGGGCAAGGCAGTAGCCGGTGCCCTTTTCGGTGGGGGTCAGGGCGGCGCACAGGCCGGTGGTGGCTTCGGTCAGCCGGACAGCCAGCCGGTGCAGCCCGTCCGGGTCCAGCCCCGGCAGGGTGCGGATGGCGTCCGCATCGGGCGCGGTCAGCTGCGCAAGGGCGTCAAACAGCTGGCTGCACAGTCCGAAGTGTGTAAATTTAAGTGCAGTATACTCGTCGTATACGCGGTGCACCGCCACAGCGGTCTGGTCGGCCTTGGCAGAGAGCAGCGCGCCGATATCCGCCTGACGGGCGCGCATGGCCTGTGCCGCCGCCAGCGCACGGGCACCGCACACTACGCTCAGCCGCACACCGCCCTTGTAGTTCTCGCTGGCAAGGATCTTGATCTGCCCCACCTGACCGGTGGTGCGGGTATGCGTGCCGCAGCAGGCGCAGACGTCCGCACCCGGGATGGTCACGATGCGCACCTGTCCCTCGATCTCCTTTTTGGAGCGGTAGACAAGGGCGGCAAGCTCCTCTCGGGTGGGGTAGCTGATGAGCACCGGCACATCCTGCCACACGATGCGGTTGGCGGCAAGCTCTGCCTGCCGCAGCCCCTCGGGACTGATGGGCACGCTGGTGTCCATGCGCACCACCTCGCTGCCCACATGGAAGCCCACATTCTCCGCCCCGAACATCTGGTGCAAAATGCCGGAGAGGATATGCTCGCCGGTGTGCTGCTGCATCTTATCGAAACGCCAGTCCCAGTCGATGCAGCCGGCAACGGCTGCGCCGGGCGCTGCGGCAGCGGGCAGGGCATCCACCGTATGCCAGATGACACCCGCCTGCTCATGGACGTCCAGCACCCGCAGCACCGTGCCGTCCGGCAGGGTCAAAGTGCCCCGGTCGGCGGGCTGACCGCCGCCCTCCGGGTAGAACACCGTGCCGTCCAGCGCAATGCGCCCGCCGCCGGTCTTTTCGTCCGGCTCTGCGGCAAGGATGACGCTTTCGCATCCGGTGCGGAAAGCGTCCTGCTCAAAGTATTTTTCTGTGCGCTGCATCGCGCGAGTACCTCCTGTAGATAGAACGATTGAAAATGCCCAAAGTACCCCTTCCGTCTTGCCGCTTTGCGGCAATCCACCTTCCTCAAGGGGACGGCTAACTCCCCCAGTCATCGCTGCGCGATGCCAGCCCCCTCGGAGATGGGGCCTTTGGCAGTACGGTAAAGCTTCCGGGTGAAACGGAAAACTTACGGGAGCGCTAAAGCCGTCCCCTTGGGGAAGGTGGCTGCGACCAGCGGGAGCAGACGGAAGGGGTACTCCCGGACAAGCAGCTTCGCGGTTTAGCCGCAAACTTTCCCGCCATGCCAAAGGCTCCCTCCCAGAGGGAGCTGGCAAAGCCGTCAGGCTTTGACTGAGGGAGTTCAAAGCCTCATCTTTTTCAGTATACCACGATTTTTGCCTGTGGAAAATAGTTTGCGGTTATGTTATGATAGGAAACAACGAATATTCCCGAAAATTGACAGCGAGGAAGGTAACGGATCATGCGTGAAAGTGGTATTCTGATGCCGGTATCCAGTCTGCCCGGCCCTTACGGGATCGGCTGCTTTGGCAAGGCGGCATTTCAATTTGTGGATTTCCTGTCTGCGGCAGGACAAACGATCTGGCAGCTGCTGCCGCTCAGCCCCACCGGCTACGGCGACAGCCCCTACCAGAGCTGCTCTGCCTTTGCGGGCAACCCCTATTTTGTGGATTTGGAAACGCTGGAAAAAGAAGGTCTGCTGACCGCCGCAGACCTCAAGGCAGAAAGCTGGGGCAAAGACCCGCTGGAAGTGGACTACGGCACTTTGTATGTCAGCCGCTTTGCGGTGCTGCGCAAGGCTTACGCCGCATGGCGCAGCCAGTGCGCCGGGCTGCACGGCTGTGCTTACTACTACCCCGACGACTACTACGCCTTTACCCTTGCCAACGAGGATTGGCTGGACGACTATGCCCTGTACATGGCGCTGAAGGTAGCCAACAAGATGAAGAACTGGGTGGAGTGGGACGCGCCCTACCGCCGACGCGACAAGGCCGCACTGGCTGCCTTTGCCGCCGCAAACGAAGAAGAGATCGGCTTCTGGAAGTTTGTGCAGTACAAGTTCAGCGTCCAGTGGCAGGCGGTCAAAGCCTACGCCAACGAGAAGGGCGTGCAGATCCTGGGCGATATCCCCATCTACGTCTCTGCCGACTCGGTGGACGCATGGGTGGGCGGCAAGCTGTTTGAGCTGGATGCCGACGGCCGCTTTGCCCGGGTGGCGGGCTGCCCGCCGGACTACTTCTCCGCAGACGGCCAGCTGTGGGGCAACCCTCTGTACGACTGGGCATACCACAAAAAGACCGGCTACGCATGGTGGGTGCGCCGGGTGCGCCACGCGCTGGGCATCTACGACCTGCTGCGCATCGACCACTTCCGCGGCTTCGACACCTATTGGGCGATCCCGGCCACCAGCACCACCGCCCGCACCGGCAAGTGGGAGAACGGCCCCGGCATGGAGCTGTTCGATGCACTGGAAGCCGCACTGGGCAAGCTGCCCATCATTGCCGAGGACTTGGGCGAACTGTTCCCCAGCGTGCGTAAGCTGCTGGCCGACAGCACCTTCCCGGGCATGAAGGTGCTGCAGTTTGCCTTTGGCGGCGGGGACAACGAGTACCTGCCCCATAACCACGTCAAGAACGGTGTGGTCTACCCCGGCACCCACGACAACACCACCCTGACCGACTGGTGGGAGAACGGCGCTTCCGAAAAGGAAAAGGCCACCGCCGCAGCCTACCTGCACCTGACCTCCTGCAAGCCTACCGCCAAGGAGGTGGCAGCCGTCAAGACTGCCGCCGCGCGCACCGCGCTGCTGCGGGCGGCGCTGGGCTCGGTGGCGGACAGAGCCATCATTCCCATGTACGACTGGCTGGGTCTGGGTGCCGAAGCGCACCTGAACACCCCGGGCAAGCTGGGCGGCAACTGGGCATGGCGTGCCAAAGCCGGTTTTGACTCCAAAGCCCTTGCCGCACAGATCGAAGCCGAGTGCGCTGTATACTGCCGCTGCAATGCAGACGTTCAAAACGTGAAAGAATCAGCAATCTGACAGAATTGTAAAATCTGCCGTAAAAATTTGTGCGTTTTGCTGGAAAAATCTGTATTTCAATGGTATAATAGCCGTAAGTTCCCGGATTTGTGGGAAAATTGGAATTTCGCCCGTCGGAAGCGGCGGCGCGTACTGATGATGGGGAAATTACAGATGGACAGAGAATGGACAGAGCGGGATCTGCGCGCCTTTGCCGAGGGCGCACAGGCTGCGTTTGAGACGGTATTGCTGGACGAATTGCCACAGGACACCGGCTGGCAGGACGAGGGCTTGCAGGTGAGCTATGCCCTGTGCAACGGCCGGGTAAGCTGCGTGCTGCACCGCACGGTGCGGGCAGACGGCAAGCTGTGGCGGATCACCATGTCTGCTCCGCTGGCAGGCAATCTGCTGCCGGAAGAGCGCATGAGCGCCCGCGAACGGGAGCTGTGCCGCGAGGACCTGAACCACGATTTTCTTTCCGGCGTGTACAACCGCCGCTATCTGGAGACCGTGATCGCCGCCGAGCTGGACCGCTGGGCACAGCAGGGGCGCAAGGCCGCTGTGGCACTGATATCGCTGGATCACGGCGCACAGCTGCGGGACACCTACGGTCAGCCGGTGATGGATCAGCTGATCTGCTTTGTGGCAAACCAGTGGAAAAAGTATTTCGATATCCCGGGCAGTCAGATCGTCTGCCGCCTGACCGGCACCACCTTTGTGGTGGGCTGTCTGGATATGGACGGCGGCCAGCTGGCACAGCAGATGCGGAACATCTACGCCGAAATGCCCCACGAGTGCATCACCTCCATGGGGATGATGAAGCGGGTGCCCTTTACCCTGAGCGTCGCAGTGGCAGGGCTGGACGAGCTGGACAGCGCCGCCAACTGCTGGCAGCGTCTGTACGCCATCTGTGACGAGCGGCTGCGCGGCATCCAGATCTCCGGCGGCAATAAGATCTGCTGAGAAATAACGTATATAATCCCCCTTTGGACACATACTAAGTGCCAAAGGGGGATTTTTTGTATGGAAAACCAGAAAAACGATAACCTGAACCTGCTGGAAGCGGTGGTGCAGAACACCGAGATGGGCAAGAACACCTTGGAGCAGATCTTACCCATGACCAACGATGTGCAGTTCAAGGCCGAACTGCTGCGCCAACGCAACATCTACCACCAGCTGAATCAGGAAGCACACACTGCCATAGAAGCCTGCGGCGGCAGCGCGCAGGGGCAGAGCACCATGGCAAAGCTGAACACGAAAATGAGCATCGGGCTCAAGACCCTTACGGACAAATCCACCCGCAATCTGGCCGAGATGCTCACGCAGGGCAGCGGCATGGGGGTGGTGGACTGCGTGAAAAGCTGCAAAGACTACCCCAACGCCGCCCCGGGCGCAAAGCGCCTTGCCCAGCGCCTGCAGGATTTTGAAGAGGATAACCGCATCCAGCTGGAACGGTTTTTGTAAATGATATTTGCTGCCGCGCGGCAATGGCAGAACGATTTAGAATGCCCTCCGCTGTGCTCTGGGCATTTTCAGCGGAAAGAATATTTTAAATTTCGGGATTCAGAAACGCCTGCGGGCGTTTCTGAATCCTATTTTCACGAGAGGAGCCGTAAAGGAAAACGGCAGCGCGACTGTTTCCGCAGGAAACAAGCGCTGCAAATGTCGTTTACCTCTGCGACCCCTCCTGTGAAAACGCAAAGTCGGGCAGCCTGCGGGCTGTCCGACTTTGTTCTGGTTAAAATAATTTTCCGCTATTGCGGGCACTCACTCCCACAGCTTCTCGGGGTACTGACCCTCGGCGGTCTTGCGGGCGATGGCATCCACCACCAGCGGCTTATCCTCCCGGTAGGTGACACCGAACCACTTATCGGTGCTGCGCAGCACCTGAATCTTTGCCTTGTTCTCCTCGATCAGTTCGGTCACCACCAGCGGCAGGAAGTACTCGCACTTCAGGGGATTCACCGGCAGATTCTCGGTCAGCCAGCCCGCAAAGCGCTGCTCAGCCTCGTCCAGAAAGCTCTTGCCAAAGCCCCACAGGTTCATGCTCACGGGGGTGTCGCCGGGCAGGTCTACCCAGCTCTCGCCGCCGTCCTCGGTGTAGTGTGCGCCGCCATCGCAGGGCTCGATGCGGGTGCGCTCGGTCACGCTTTGCAGGGTGCCGTCCTCGTTTTTGATGCACACGCCGCGTGCCACGCTGCCGTTTTCGGACAGGGTGTTTTTCAGCAGGTAGCTGACCATGCAGTAGCGGTAGAAATCATCATCGGCGTGGGTGGACAGGTAATCGTACATCACCTGAAACGCCTCCGGGCCGTAGTAGTCGTCCGCATTGATGACCGCAAAGGGGCCGTCAATGAGGGGCTTTGCAGCCAGCACAGCGTGGCAGGTGCCCCAAGGCTTTACGCGCCCCTCCGGCACGGCAAAACCTGCGGGCAGCTCTTCCAGCTGCTGGAAAGCGTACTTCACATTCATCGCTTTCGCCACGCGGTCACCGATGGCAGCTTTGAAGGCGTCCTCGATCTCGTGCTTGATGACAAAGATCACGGTCTCAAAGCCGGCGCGGCGGGCATCGTAGAGAGAGTAGTCCATAATGACCTGTCCGTTGGGGCCCACCGGGTCGATCTGCTTCATGCCGCCGTAGCGGCTGCCCATGCCGGCTGCCATGACGACCAGTACCGGTTTATTCATCTGCAATTCCTCCTATATCAGCCGGGGTTTCCGGCGTTGTAGTGTTCTGCGCCTATTATACACTGCTTCGCCGCCTGTGGCAAGGCGCAGCTGGGGAGAACGATTTTATACATTTCTGCCGCTATCCCTTGATTTTTTTGTTCCGGCGTGCTACAATCAGCGTAGTTTCATCCTGTCCAAAACATTGATGCGGACAAACTGAAGCCCCGCTTTTCATGCCGCAGAGAGGGCTGCCCCGGTTTTTCGGGTGCTGCAAGCAGCCTGCCATGACCCCGGCTTCTACCACCGCAGAGTGCAGAGGCGAACCTCTGCCGGGCGTGCCCGTTACAGCACTGCGAGGGGCGCGTTTCCCCGCCGGGGAGCGCGCAATTCGGGTGGAACCGTGGAACGCAGACATATATCGGCGCTTCATCCCGTGAGTTTTACGGGGTGAAGCGCTTTTTATTTTTGTTCAAAACCGCATTGTCAAAGGAGAATCTACTATGAAGATCATCTACAAGGACGGTCATGTGGACGAGTGCCCGCAGGATCAGGAGCTGCACGTTATCCGTCACACCGCTGCTCACGTTATGGCACAGGCCATCAAGCGCCTGTACCCGCAGGCTGATTTTGCCTTCGGCCCTGCCACCGAGAACGGCTTCTACTACGATGTCGATCTGGGCGACCAGAAGCTGAGCGACGAGGATCTGGCCAACATCGAAAAAGAGATGCGCAAGATCGTCAAGGAGAACCTGCCCATCAAGCCCTTCATCCTGCCCCGTGCCGAGGCCGTGAAGCTGATGGAAGAGCGCCAGGAGCACTACAAGGTGGAGCACATGGCTGACCTGGCCGACGAGACCGAGTTCAGCTTCTTCCAGCAGGGCGAGTATGTGGATATGTGCATCGGACCTCACCTGACCTACACCAAGGCACTGAAGGCCTTCAAGATCACCCAGCAGTCCGGCGCATACTGGAAGAACGACAAGGAAAACAAGATGCTGACCCGTATCAATGGCGTGGCCTTCCGCAACCAGGAAGAGCTGGACGCATGGGAGAAGGAGCAGCAGGAGGCCCGCGAGCGCGATCACCGCAAGATTGGCAAGGAGATGGGCCTGTTCATGACCGATGATCTGGTGGGCCGCGGCCTGCCCATGTTCCTGCCCGCAGGCTACACCGTCTGGCAGGAGCTGGAAAACTATATCAAGGAGAAGGAGCGCAAGCGCGGCTACCTGCACGTGATGACCCCCTGCGTGGGCACCGTGAATCTGTACAAGACCTCCGGTCACTGGGATCACTACCGCGAGAATATGTTCCCCGCCATGGAGATGGAGGGCGAAAGCTATGTGCTGCGCCCGATGAACTGCCCCCATCACATGATGATCTACGCAAACCGTCCCCACTCCTACCGTGACCTGCCCATGCGCATCGGCGAGATCGCCCACGACTTCCGCTACGAGTCCTCCGGCACCCTGAAGGGCATTGAGCGTGGCCGTCACTTCTGCCAGAACGACGCCCACCTGTTCTGCACCCCGGAGCAGATCAAGAGCGAAGTGGCAGACGTGTGCAACCTGATCTTTGAGGTGTACAAGGACTTCAACATCACCGATTACCGCTGCGTGCTGAGCCTGCGCGACCCCGCTGACAAGAAGAAGTACCACGACGATGACGCCATGTGGAACCACGCCGAGAACGCTCTGCGTGAGGTGCTGACCGAGCTGGGCATCCACTTCACCGAGGAGATCGGCGAGGCTGCCTTCTACGGCCCGAAGCTGGACGTGAACGTCAAGCCCGCCGTGGGTGCCGAGTACACCCTGTCCACCTGCCAGCTGGACTTCTGCCTGCCCGCAAAGTTCCACCTGACCTATGTGGACAAGGACGGCACCGAAAAGACCCCCGTGGTGCTGCACCGCGCCATCCTGGGTTCTCTGGACCGCTTCATGGCTTACCTGATCGAGGAGACCAAGGGCAAGTTCCCCACCTGGCTGGCTCCCACGCAGGTCAAGGTGCTGCCCGTGTCCGAAAAGACGCTGGAGTACGCACAGGACGTGACCGAGAAGCTGGCAGATGCCGGTGTCCGCGTTGTGCTGGACGACGACAACCAGAAGATCGGCTACAAGATCCGTGCCGCACAGCAGGTAGACCGCGTGCCCTATATGCTGGTGCTGGGCGCCAAGGAAGCCGAGGCCGGCAACATCTCCGTGCGCGACCGCAAGGGCGAGACCACCGAGATGAGCCTTGAGGACTTCATCGCTAAGGTCACCACCGAGATCCGCACCCGCAGCCTGTAAGGTATAATATAAGAACGAGGGCGCTGCACAGCATTTTGTGCAGCGCCCTCGTTTTTTGATTACAGAGAAAAGAGATTTACTTTCCAAACAGATCACTATGGGTGCCGGTGCGGGTCAAGGTCAGCACCAGAACATCGTTCTGCACCCGGTAGACCAGCAGCCAGTCCGGCTGGATATGGCACTCCCGGTGCCCGACCCAATCGCCCGTAAGGGCGTGGTCGCGGTTCTTCTCCGGCAGCGGCTCTCCCATGGCAAGGCAGGCGATCACGTCCTGCAGCAATTCAATTTTTAGTCCCCGTTTTCTGGCCAGCTTATAATCCTTGCGGAACTGGGTGGTGGGGATAATGGTCAGCTTTGTTTCTCTCATTTTTCCAGATCCGCAAACAGCTCATCCAGATCCCGATACTTCTTTGCCTTCGGGTCTGCCGCGATATGCTCTGCTTCCAGCATAGCGGCCACGGTCTCCTTGTTCGGGCGCTCGGTGCGGATCTCGAAAGGAATACCACCCTCCCGCAAGGACTGCCGCACAAAGATGTTGAACGCGGTGGAAAGATTCATGCCCAGCTCCGCAAACAGGGCATCGGCCTGCGCCTTCAGGTCGGAATCCATCCGAATGCTGACATTGGTAGTTGCCATACAGATCAGCTCCTTTCGCCTTTATTATATGTGCGTTGCACGAAGATTGCAATACATTGCACATAAAATTTACAAATTCGTGGTACAGCAAAAGCCCCGCTCCCTTGTGCGCAGGAGCGGGGCTTTCGACTTACTGTAGATTCGAACAAAAAAAAGGAAAAGGAAAAAGGAGAACGATCTATCTGTCACGCCGGGCGGCGGGGACTGTGTCGGAGCAGCCGGGCTGCCGCCGCAGCGGGAACAGCGGAGAAGTTTGTGGAGGGTTACTCCACATCCTGCAGCGCGGCGTAGTCTTCCTCGCCGGTGCGGATCTTGACCACGCGGGTCACGTTGTAGACAAAGATCTTGCCATCGCCGATGTGGCCGGTGTACAGCGCCTTCTTGGCAGCTTCCACCACAGCGTCCACGCTGATGCGGGAGACGATGACTTCCACCTTGATCTTGGGCAGCAGGGTGGTATCCACCGGCACGCCGCGGTACTTTTCAGGGGTACCCTTCTGGATGCCGCAGCCCATGACCTGCGTCACGGTCATACCGGTGACGCCCAGATCATTCAGGGCAGTCTTGAGCTGGTCGAACTTTGCCAGCTTTGCAATGATGGACACCTTATGCATACCGGTGTCGTAGACGCCATCGTGGATCACAGGCTCGCGCACCACCGGCACGGCTGCATCCATCTGCTTTGTCGAAGCCTTGGTGACGTCATCCTCACCCAGATCGGTGTTCTCGTTGGGGGTCATGGCAGCGGAGTTTGCATCCGAGATGGCAAAGCCTGCATAAGCGGAAGCCAGACCGTGCTCGTGGATGTCCAGACCGTCGATCTCTACCTCAGCGGGCACACGCAGGCCGATGGTCTTATCAATGATCTTGAAGATAATGAACATTACGATCACAACGTAGGCATCCACGCAGACCAGACCCAGCAGCTGGGTGCCCAGCTGTGCCAGACCGCCGCCGTAGAACAGACCGGCATGGGCGGTGTTGGAGCCAGTGGAGAACAGACCCACCGCAATGGTGCCCCAGACGCCGTTTGCAAAGTGGACGGAGACAGCACCTACGGGGTCGTCCACCTTGGCAATCTTATCAAAGAATTCCACGCTCAGCACCACAAGGATACCGGCCACAAAGCCGATGAAGAAAGCGCCAAAGGGGGAGACGGTATCGCAGCCTGCGGTGATAGCCACAAGGCCGGCCAGAGAACCGTTCAGGGTCATGGAGACATCCGGCTTGCCGTAGCGCAGCCAAGTGAAGATCATGGTCACGCAGGTGGCAACGGCTGCGGCAAGGTTGGTGTTGAAGCAGACCAGACCGGTCAGGGTCATGGTGGCATCGGTGGACAGGCTCAGGGAAGAGCCGCCGTTGAAGCCGAACCAGCAGAACCACAGGATGAACACGCCCAGAGCACCGGCGGTCAGGTTGTGGCCGGGGATGGCGTGGGGGTTGCCGTCCTTATCGTACTTGCCAATACGGGGGCCAAGCATCCAAGCGCCCAGCAGAGCGATGACGCCGCCCACATTATGCACGGCTGCGGAGCCTGCAAAATCGTGGAAACCCATGCTCTGCAGCCAGCCGCCGCCCCACATCCAGTGGCCACAGATGGGGTACACCACCAGCGAGATGGCGGCGGAGTACACGCAGTAGGCCTTGAAGTTGGTGCGTTCGGCCATGGAGCCGGAGACGATAGTGGCTGCCGTGGCGCAGAACACGGTCTGGAACACGATGTACACCCACAGGGGGATATCCAGACCCAGATGGCTGTAATCGCCCTGGATGAAGGGATCGAAACCGCCGATCAGTGCGCCGGTGCCGCCGAACATCAGGCCGAAGCCGATGAGCCAGTAACAGGGCGTGCCGATGCAGAAATCCATCATGTTTTTCATCAGGATGTTGCCGGTGTTCTTTGCCCGGGTGAAGCCGGCTTCGCACAGGGCGAATCCGGCCTGCATGAAGTACACTAGGAACGCTCCCACGAGCGTCCAGCAGGTGTTGACGGAGTTGAACATACTTTCCTACCTCCTACGGTCGTTTTTTTGCACAGGGAGCCCTCTATTCTCTCCGTGCGGCAGTATCCCCGAAAACACAAAAGGCGCTGGCGGAATTGCTTCCGTCAGCGCCTTTGCTTTCGATGGCACGAGTATAGTCTCTTTGTGCAAACCTGTCAAGTATTCATCTCAAGGTTTTACGTTTTTCACAATACGGGAAAACTTTGCCCTGCTAAAGTTTGGCAAATGTTTTGCCTGTCAGCCGTTTTTGCCGTCCTTCGGAGGCTCGGACTTGTCCTTTTCCTTGGCGTTGGCCGGGCGGTGACCGCCCTCCATCTCCCAGTGCAGCAGCATACTCATCAAAGCGCGCAGCGCAAAGGTAGCCGCCAGCGGCACCACGGACTCCAGATTTTGCAGCAAAAAGGTCTTGGCGATCTCTGCCGACATCAGAAATTCCAGCGCGGTGGTCAGGCCGCTGCTCATTTCATGGTGGAAGTCCCGGTGGTCGTTGAAGAAGGTGGCGCGGACATAGTAAAAAGTGGCCTTGGCCAGACTGGTGATGATGATGAACAGACCCACCACCTCGGCAAGACCGGCGATCATGGGCACTGCAGTTTCCAGAAAAGCATCCAGCAGGTGGGTGAGGTTCAGGTTGAACAGGGTCAGTCCTTGCATGATCTCCTCCGCAGCTTACAGCAGGGTCTTGACGTAAGCGGCCAGCTCCTCGTCCTTGCAGGAGGCGAAGAACAGCTCAGAGAACTTTGCACCCGCCACAGCGCCCTTCAGCAGCTCCTGATCGATGCTCTTCAGGCACTCGATGAGGGGCTTGAAGGTGGCAGCGCGCACGCCATCCAGAATCTTCTTGTTGCGCTGCTCGGGCACAACGCGCTCCTTGGGGTAGCCCTGACCGTGGCCGAAGCCGAACAGCTTCTCGAAGCAGTACTCAAGGTTCAGCTCGCCGCCCCAGCCGAAGCCCTTGGCAAAGGGCATGGCAACGGCGTTGCCGTCGTTGACGTGGGCAAAGGTGTAGGCATCCACGGGGTCCTCCACATGGCCGCAGATGACGCCGGGGAAGCTGTTCAGTGCCAGCATAGCGCCCTCGCCAGTGCCGCAGCCGGTAACAACGTAGTCCGCAGCGCCGCTGTTCAGCAGGATAGCAGCCAGAATGCCGCACTGCACATAGGTCAGCTGTGCAGCATCGTCGGCGGCGTACATCCCGTAGTTGACCACCTCATGACCCATGGGCTCCACCACCTTTTTCAGGGCAGCTTCGATGATGCCGTTCTTGGCGGCCTGACTGTTCTCGTTGATAAGTGCGATCTTCATAACAATGGTTCTCCTTCTTATTTTTCCCTGCGGTGCGCAGGTGTTATACAAAGTCCTCCCGCATGGGGGTAAAGAAATCCAGCATCACGCCGCCCTCCAGACAGACACAGCCGTGCATCACGCCGTTCTGCTTGAGCAGGGTGTCGCCAGGGCCTACCTCCCGGGTCTCGTCCCCGATGGTAAAGCGGTACCGCCCGGAGACGATATAGGTGATCTGGGTGTGGGGGTGGCAGTGCATGGCACCCACGCCGCCGGTCTCAAAGGTGTTTTCCACACACATGGCGTCCTTGCTGTAGGCCAGCACACGGCGCTGCACCCCGGGACCGCAGGGTTCCGGGGCAATTTCGGCATGGGGCACCCAAGGGATATCCTGATGTGCTTTTTCCATTATAGCATAACATCCTTTCCCGTACAAACAAAAGGGGACTGCCACACAACGCTGTGCGGCAGTCCCCGGGGTCAGAACTGCGGAGTGCCCTCAGCGCTTACTGGGGCTGCTTGCCGATGTAGGCCAGAATGCCGCCGTCCACATACAGGATCAGGCCGTTGACAAAGTCAGAGGCCTCAGATGCAAGGAACACAGCGGGTCCGCCCAGATCCTCGGCCTCGCCCCAGCGGCCTGCGGGGGTCTTGGCAACGATGAACTGGTCGAAGGGGTGACGGCTGCCGTCGGGCTGGATCTCGCGCAGAGGTGCGGTCTGCGGGGTAGCGATGTAGCCGGGTCCGATGCCGTTGCACTGGATGTTGTACTCGCCGTACTCGGAGGCGATGTTCTTGGTCAGCATCTTCAGGCCGCCCTTGGCTGCAGCGTAGGCGGAGACGGTCTCACGGCCCAGCTCACTCATCATGGAGCAGATGTTGATGATCTTGCCGCCGCCCTGTGCGATCATGTCGGGGATGATGGCCTTTGCCACGATGAAGGGAGCGTTCAGGTCGACGTCGATGACCTGACGGAACTGAGCAGCGCTCATCTCGGTCATGGGGATGCGCTTGATGATACCGGCGTTGTTGACCAGAATGTTGATGTGGCCGACTTCCTCGGTGATCTTTGCCACCATAGCGTTGACGGCGTCCTCATCGGTGACGTCGCAGACGTAGCCGTGTGCCTTGATGCCGGCTTCTGCATAGGAAGCCAGACCCTTGTCCACCAGCTCCTGCTTGATATCATTGAACACGATGGTAGCGCCGTTGGCTGCCATAGCCTTTGCAATTGCCATGCCGATGCCGTAGGATGCGCCGGTGATCAGCGCCACCTTGCCGGTCAGGTCAAAGGATTTGGGAGTGCACTGTGCCATAATAAAGTCCTCCTGTCAAAAAACCATATTTTACACGGTGCAAAACCGCACCGTGCTGCTTTGCAAAGCGCGTCGTATCCGGCCGTGCCGGAGTGCGCTCTTACTTGTATACCAGTCTAGCATCCTTTGCAGAAAGTGTCAAGGCACATTCTTGTGAGGTTTTATTGTACCTTCTTTCGATTTTCGCTTTTCTGCCGAAAAACAGCGCGCAAAACCGTCGTTTTTCAGTGCAAAAGTTTGTGCAGGCTGACGTGCCTTGTCACGGTGCACAAGATATTCCGGCTATCTTTGGGCTTGTTGACAAGTTTGGACGGCCTTTGGCTTTTACCCCAGTTTTTTCTTCTGCTGGCGTGCCACGATGGGCATCAGCAGCGGGATGGGCACAAGGCGCTGGGCACTGGTGCACAGCCGCATGAAGGCAGAGGGCACAACGATGGTCTTGCGGTGCATCATGCCCAGCAGAGCTTCCTCCACACACAGCTCCGGCGTGATGCCCCGCAGGGCAAACACCACCCCGGCGCGGTCGTTGAACTCAGTATCCACCGGGCCGGGGCAGAGGGCGCAGACGTAGACCGGGCTGTGCATCTCCCGCAGCTCCTCGGCCACGCCGCGGGTCATGCTGACCACATAGGCCTTGCTGGCGTAGTAGCCCGCCATATAAGGCCCGCCGGGCAGAAGCCCCGCAGAGGACGCCACATTCAGGATGGTGCCGCCGCCCTGTGCGTTCATCTTGCGCACCACGGCGCGGAACAGCCGCGCCATGGCGGCAACATTCACTTGGATCATCTCTTCCTCGCGGGCTTCCTCCGTTTCCAGAATGCTGCCGCAGACGCCGAAACCGGCGTTGTTGATGAAGATGTCGATGTGTTCATCCGCCAGTGCTTCGCACAGGCGGCTGCACTCCTCGGCGCGGGAGAGGTCGGCAGTCTCGATGCGGCATTCCGTGCCATGGGCTGCGTGCAGCTCCTCGGCGAGAGCCTGCAAACGGTCGGCGCGGCGGGCGGTCAGGATGAGCCGACAGCCCATAGCGGCGTACCGGCGGGCGAACTCCCGGCCGATGCCGGAACTTGCGCCGGTGATCCAGATGGTCTTTTGCATGGTGGTTCTCCTTTTTCTTCTCGCCCCCAGAACGGGGCTTTCTGTACTTGTTGCCGCTATTTTAGCATAGTTTGACCGCGTTTTCTATGCAATTTTCGTAAACGATGCAAAAGAGAACCCGAAACGCCGCAGGCGTTTCGGGTTCTCTCATAAAACTTACTTCAGCAGGTTATCGTTCTCGAAGTAGTCGATGCGCATGGCCTTGCGCACCTCGTCCAGCGTGGCGGCAGCGGTCTTTTCGGCGTAGGCGCTGCCCTCCTTCAAAATCTCCACCACCTCGGGCAGGCGCTGCTCCCACTCCTTGCGGCGGGTGCGGATGGGCTCCAGCTCAGCCTGCATGACGCTGTTCAGGAACTTTTTCACCTTCATATCGCCAAGACCGCCGCGCTGATAGTGCGCCTTGACCTCGTCCAGATTCTGGTACTCCGGCCAGAACTCGGCAAAGTGCTCGGGGCGGCAGAAGGCGTCCAGATAGATGAACACCGGGTTGCCCTCCACCTTGCCGGGGTCCTGCACACGCAGGTGGTTGGGGTCGGTAAACATGGACTTGACCTTCTTCTCGATATCCTCCGGCTCCTCGGACAGGTAGATGCAGTTGCCAAGGCTCTTGCTCATCTTGGCCTTGCCGTCAATGCCGGGCAGACGCAGGCAGGCGGCGTTCTGGGGCAGAACGATCTGGGGCTCCACCAGCGTTTCGCCGTAGACGGAGTTGAACTTGTGCACGATCTCGCAGCACTGCTCGATCATGGGCTTCTGATCCTCACCGGCGGGCACGGTGGTAGCCTTGAAAGCGGTGATATCGGCAGCCTGACTGATGGGGTAGCAGAAGAAGCCCACCGGGATGCTGGCTTCGAAGTTGCGCATCTGGATCTCGCTCTTCACGGTGGGGTTGCGCTGCAAACGGCTGACGGTGACCAGATTCTGGTAGTAGAAGCTCAGCTCGGTCAGCTGGGGCACCATGGACTGGATAAAGATGTGCACCTTGTTGGGGTCCAGACCGCAGGCCAGATAGTCCAGCGCCACCTGCAAAATGTTCTGGCGCACCTTCTCCGGGTTGTCGGCGTTATCGGTCAGCGCCTGCGCGTCGGCGATCATGATAAAGATCTCGTCGTACTCGCCGGTGTTCTGCAGCCGCACCCGCTCCTTCAGAGAGCCGACATAGTGGCCAACGTGCAGGCGGCCGGTGGGACGGTCGCCGGTCAGAATAACTTTTTTCATGATGTTCTCCTTTTGACAGGAAACTCCCTCAGTCTGCGCACCTTGTTTGCAGCCAGCTCCCTCGGGGAGGGAGCCTTTGGCAGTACGGCAAGGCGTCTGACCCTGCCGGAAGGAGTTTTTTCCGTTTTCTTTATTATAATGCTAAGTATAGCCCCCCGGGGCGGTGCTGTCAACAAGGCCGCCGGGAAAAAGAAAAAAGCGATGGAAATTTTCCATCGCTTTGCTGGCGCCTCTTGCCTGACTCGAACAGGCGACACCCTGATTAACAGTCAGGTGCTCTAACCGACTGAGCTAAAGAGGCATCTATATAAAACGGCGTAGAGCCGTTTTACTACTATAAAATGGTGACCCGTACCGGAATCGAACCGATGTTAAAGGCGTGAGAGGCCTCTGTCTTAACCGCTTGACCAACGGGCCATACGTCCATTTTCGCATCAGGTGTTCGCACCCGACTTGGCTATTTTAGCATACCGGGCACCCTTTGTCAACACATAATTTCATATTTTTTCAAAAAATCTTGCGCACCCCGGTTTTGGCCAGACCCAGCATCAACCCCAGATACACGCTGACCACGGTAGGCGCTTCACCCAGCTCCATGGCCTTGCGCTGGGGCAGGTCGGCAAGGCATCCCTCGTACAGACACTTCAGCTGGGGCAGCTGGGCGTAGTCGTTGGGGTGCATCAGGGTGCTGTCCTTAGGCAGCTCCATCGCGCCGCTCTTTTCCAGCACCTCGCTGACGAACTGGGAGCAGAAATAATGCCGGCGGCGCTGCCAGCGGATATGCAGTGCACACAAGATCAGCCCCAGTGTGTTGAAGCGGTACAATTCGCCCCGCGCCATCATGTGCTCGGCACGGCGGCGGGCGCGGACGTAGGCCTCGTCGGTGACATCCAGCGCATACAGCGCGCAGGGGGCATCCCCGCGCAGGCGGAAAACACCCTTGTTCAGGTATTCCTTGCTGGGACCCGCCGGGAACATGGTATAGCCGTTTTTGCGGGTGGAGCTGTACAGACAGTTCAGCTCTTCGTCAAACGCCATGGATGCGTGGGTATAGCTGGCCCCGGTAACGGCATAGACCAGCTTGGACAGCAGCGTGCCGGAACGGGTGAGCAGGATGTAGATGGTTTTCATGGCAGTTTCCTTTATATGTATAGCCGCCGCAGCGGACGGAAAAAGTGTTTCTTATAAAACAAGTATAACATAAGTAAAGTCCTTTTGCCACAAAAACGGCTGAACCAACGCAAAAATTGCACAAAGAGACAAAGTTTGCGGAAAATCGGGGACAAAACTGCCCAAGGCGACCTGTTTCTCCATGTATCCATGCTTGTCAAAGTTTTATCAAAATGTCGGCTTTCTCCCGTCCCGCCTTATTTTTCACGGTCTGCATCCCTGCCGGGCTTCGTGAAATTACTTTATGCGGGAAAGCTTGTTTATGAAATTTGTTTCTTTTTTGCAAACAGAACCTTCCATTTATTGCTTTTGAAAAGCTTTTGTGTATAATGATAGACAGGAGAATTTGCATTGCATCGTTCTGTGCTGTCTCCCCCTTATGCGGTGTCCGTACCATAAATGGCGCTGCATCTCCTACACAGAGTTATGTAAGGATCAAACGAAAGTAGAGGTACGCAAATATGGCAAAGTTGGATCTTACCAAGTATGGCATCACCGGCACGACTGAAGTCGTGCACAACCCCTCCTACGAGCAGCTGTTCGCAGAGGAGACCAATCCCGCGCTGGAAGGCTACGAGAAGGGTCAGGTCAGCGAGCTGGGTGCTGTGAACGTGATGACCGGCATCTACACCGGCCGTTCTCCCAAGGACAAGTTCATCGTGATGGACGAGAACTCCAAGGACACCGTGTGGTGGACCAGCGATGAGTACAAGAACGACAACCACCCCGCTTCTCAGGAAGCTTGGAAGGCTGTCAAGGAGATCGCTCAGAAGGAGCTGTCCAACAAGCGCCTGTACGTCGTGGATGCTTTCTGCGGCGCCAACAAGGATACCCGCATGGCAGTGCGTTTCATCGTGGAAGTGGCCTGGCAGGCACACTTCGTTACCAATATGTTCATCCGTCCCACCGCTGAGGAGCTGGAGAACTTCGAGCCTGATTTCGTTGTTTACAACGCTTCCAAGGCTAAGGTCGAGAACTACAAGGAGCTGGGCCTGAACTCCGAGACTGCTGTGCTGTTCAACATCACCAGCAAGGAGCAGGTCATCGTCAACACTTGGTACGGCGGCGAGATGAAGAAGGGTATGTTCTCCATGATGAACTACTTCCTGCCGCTGAAGGGCATGGCTTCCATGCACTGCTCTGCCAACACCGACAAGAACGGCGAGAACACCGCCATCTTCTTCGGCCTGTCCGGCACCGGCAAGACCACCCTGTCCACCGATCCCAAGCGTCTGCTGATCGGCGATGACGAGCACGGCTGGGACGACAACGGCGTGTTCAACTTCGAGGGCGGCTGCTACGCAAAGGTCATCAACCTGGACAAGGACTCCGAGCCTGATATCTACAACGCCATCAAGCGCAACGCTCTGCTGGAGAACGTCACTCTGGATGCCGAGGGCCACATCGACTTCGCTGATAAGAGCGTCACCGAGAACACCCGTGTGTCCTACCCCATCAACCACATCCAGAACATCGTGCGTCCCGTTTCTTCTGCTCCCGCAGCAAAGAACGTGATCTTCCTGTCTGCTGACGCTTTCGGCGTTCTGCCCCCGGTCTCCATCCTGACCCCGGAGCAGACCCAGTACTACTTCCTGTCCGGCTTCACTGCAAAGCTGGCAGGCACCGAGCGCGGCATCACCGAGCCCACCCCCACCTTCTCCGCTTGCTTCGGTCAGGCTTTCCTGGAGCTGCACCCCACCAAGTACGCTGAGGAGCTGGTCAAGAAGATGAAGGCCAGCGGCGCAAAGGCTTATCTGGTCAACACCGGCTGGAACGGCACCGGCAAGCGCATCTCCATCAAGGATACCCGCGGCATCATCGACGCCATCCTGAGCGGTGCCATCAACGAGGCTCCCACCAAGAAGATCCCCTACTTCGACTTTGAGGTTCCCACCGCTCTGCCCGGTGTCGACCCCGCCATCCTCGATCCCCGCGACACCTACGCAGATGCCGCTCAGTGGGAAGAGAAGGCAAAGGATCTGGCTGGCCGCTTCGTGAAGAACTTCGCCAAGTACGAGGGCAACGAGCACGGCAAGGCTCTGGTCTCCGCAGGCCCCCAGCTGTAAGCTGAAACCCGCATTTTTCTTCTGAACTCCATATAAAATAAGCGCCCGCCCCGTGGTTCTGCTCGAACCATAGGGCGGGCGCTTTGCTGTTTGCATTCAAGCTATCCAAACACTTTTTGCCCGGGTAAACAAAGCGTCGATTGCGTTTTGCGCGGCCTTATGCTATGCTTTTTCCAAGGGAGTTGATAAAATGGATGCCAGAACTTTCGGAAATTATCTGAGCCGGATGCGCAAAGCGCAGGGGATGACACAGGCTGAGCTGGCTGAACAGCTGCACGTTACCGACAAGGCTGTCAGCCGCTGGGAGCGGGGCATCGGTCTGCCGGATATCAACACACTGGAACCGCTGGCAGATGCTCTGGGGCTGACCCTTGCCGACCTTATGCACTGCCGCGCCCCAGAAGAAGCCGATGCCGCACCGACCGTCCAATTGGAAGATTTCTTTACCATGCTGCGCCGACAGCACGCCGTAGATTGGCATTCCGTGCGCACCGCCCTGCTTGGGCTGAGCATTGCGCTTGCCTTGTGGGGTGTTTTGGCTTGCCCCGGTACCATTGCGGTGCACTGGTATGGTCTTGGCGATGGTTCTTTTCGGGCAGACGGCTGGATGCATTCTCTCGTCATTTTCCCGTTGTGTGCTGGCATTGAATTTTTATCACTGGAGATCTGGAACAGCTTTGAACAGACAGGCTATTATCGCCGCTGGGGTGAGATCAACCTTTTCATCATCCATGCCATGTCCTTCGGCACACGCTCTGCCAGATGGATGAAGGTTGTGCTGGATCTTCTGTTTTTCTTTTGCTTTGGTTTTGTGGTTCCATTTGTAGAAGCATGGATGATTTTTTTGAATTGATATCGCCATTTCCGTAAAAAGGGGTACAGCAGAACGCCCGCAAGCGCTCCGCTGTACCCTTTTTAAAGCATCATTCAGCCCAGCAGCTCCAGCACACCGGCCTTGGGGCGGGCGCCCACGGCCTGACGCACCAGCTTGCCCTGCTCGAACACCAGCAGGGTGGGGATGCTCATCACCCCGAACTGCGCCGCCAAGTCCGGCTGCTCGTCCACATTCACCTTGCCCACCTTTACATCGGTGCGCTCCTCGGCTACCTCGTCCACCACAGGGCTCAGCATCCGGCAGGGGCCGCACCAGCTGGCCCAGAAGTCCAGCAGAACGGGCTTTTCGCTGTGGAGCACTTCCTGTGCAAAGTTTTCCTTGGTAATGTTGATGACTGCCATATTTTTTCCCTCCTGAATGGGTGTTGTGTTTTACTGACATCCTCAGTATACCCCATACGCCGCCCGCTTTTCCGTGACCGGGTCACGCAGGCACAAAAATACCGCCGGGCGAAAGGCACGGCGGTATAGGGGTAAACTGTTTTTACTTGCCCAGCATCTCGTGGGCGGTCTTGCAGATGGTGGCAGCGTCCAGACCGAACTTCTTCAGCAGATCCCATGCAGGGCCGGAGCAGCCGAACACGTCCTGCACGCCTACGCGGCGCACAGGGGTGGGCTGCTTCTCGCTCAGGACGGCGCAGACGGCTTCGCCCAGACCGCCGATGACGTTGTGCTCCTCGGCGGTGATGACCTTGCCGCACTCCTTTGCCGCCTTGATGACGATCTCCTCGTCCAGGGGCTTAATGGTGTGGATGTTGATGACCCGGGCGTGGATGCCCTCGGCAGCCAGCTGCTCGGCAGCCATGCGGGCTTCGTTGACCATCAGGCCGGTGGCGATGATGGCAATATCGTTGCCCTCGGTCAGCTGCTCGCCCTTGCCCAGCTCAAAGTGGTAGTTGGACTCATCGTGGAACACCGGCACAGCCAGACGGCCGAAGCGCAGGTAGACGGGGCCTTCCATGGCGTAGGCGGCGCGCACAGCGGCGCGTGCTTCGATATCATCGGCAGGGCAGATGACGGTCATGCCGGGGATGCTGCGCATCAGGGCAAAGTCCTCGCAGCACTGGTGGGAAGCGCCGTCCTCGCCCACGGAGATGCCGCCGTGGGTGGCACCGATCTTCACGTTCAGGTGGGGATAGCCCACAGAGTTGCGCACCTGCTCGAAGGCGCGGCCGGCTGCGAACATGGCAAAGCTGGAAACAAAGGGCACATAGCCCATGGCTGCCAGACCTGCGGCCACGACTACCATGTTGCCCTCGGCAATGCCGCAGTCAAAGTGACGGTCCGGGTATGCCTTCTGGAACATCCCGGTCTTGGTAGCGGCGGCCAGATCGGCGTCCAGCACCACCAGATCATCGTGGCCTTCCGCTGCCAGCTCCTTCAGGGTGTTGCCGTAGCTGTCGCGGGTCGCGATCTTTTTCACGTCTGCCATCTCAGTTCTCCTCCTGTTCCAGCGCGGCATAGGCGGCGTTCAGCTCGTTCATGGCCACCTGATACTCTTCATCGTTGGGGCCCTTGCCGTGCCATGCAACGGAATTGGTCATATAGGAAACGCCGGTGCCCTTGACGGTATCCAGAATGATGCAGGTGGGCTTTTCGGTCTCGGCGTGGAAAGCCTGCACGGCGCTCTCGATCTGGTCAAAGTCGTGGCCGTTGATGGTGACCACGTTGAAGTTGAAGGCGCGGAGCTTATCTTCCAGCGGGGCGCTGTTCATGACAGTCTCGGTGGTGCCGTCGATCTGCAGATGGTTGCGGTCCAGCATCACGCACAGGTTAGAAAGGCCGTAGTGGGCGGCAAACATAAAGGCCTCCCAGCATTCGCCCTCTTCCACCTCGCCGTCGCCCAGAATGGCGTAAACGTTCACGGCAGAGCCGGCGTGCTTTGCGCCCAGCGCCATGCCGCAGGCGGCAGAGATGCCCTGACCCAGACTGCCGGTGGACATATCCACGCCGGGCACGCTGTTCATGTTGGGGTGGCCCTGCAGGCGGCTGCCGATCTTGCGCAGGGTCTTGAGCTCTTCCACCGGGAAGAAGCCCCGCTCTGCCAGCGCTGCGTACAGTGCCGGGGCGGCATGACCCTTGGACAGCACCAGACGGTCGCGGTTCGCCATCTTGGGCTGGGCAGGGTCTACGTTCAGTTCCTTAAAATACAGATAAGACAGCACGTCTGCGATGCTCAGACTGCCGCCCGGATGACCACAGCCTGCACTGTGGGTCCCTTCGATCACGCCCATGCGGATGTGGCAGGCGTGCTTTTTCAGGGTAAGTTTTTCAGCATTTGTCATGATGGTCCTCCCGTATGAACCTCAGAATTCATGCGCTCAAAAAAGCCTCTCGTCAGCGCCCCGGCGTCAAGACTGCCGCAGCGCGCTTTTTTTCAATTTTATATTATCCATTCTGCGCAAAAAGGTCAAGCTTCTTCCAGCAAAATGTACAGCCCCGGGGAAATTTTTTTGCGAACAGACCGATTTTTGTCTATTTTGCAGACATCCTGCCCCGCTTGACAGGGGCAAAATGGTTTGTTATACTTTTGACCATCGTTCCGGCAGGAAGCCGGGCACGGGCGGGCAGCAGCCTGCCGCTTTCCCCAGCAAGCATATTTTTTTGAAACAGACGCCACGAAGGGGTCTGCCTTTGGCATGGAATGCCGGGGCAGACCTCTTTTTTTTTGCGGCTGAAAAAGGAGGAACCCTTATGAAAACCAAAAACACCAAAACTGTGCGGCAGCTGGTGCTGGCTGCCCTGTTTTTAGCGCTGGCCTTTGTGCTGCCCCTGCTCACCGGTCAGGTGCCCAAGGTGGGCAATATGCTCTGCCCGATGCACTTCCCGGTGCTGCTGTGCGGCTTTGTGCTGGGCGGCCCGTGGGGGCTGGCTGTGGGCTTTGCAGCCCCGCTGCTGCGCTCGGTGCTGTTCGGGATGCCGCCCATGTTCCCGGTTGCCATCTCCATGGCCTTTGAGCTGGCCACCTACGGGCTGGTGTCCGGGCTGCTGTGGCGCAGGGCAAAGCACACCCTGCCCGCGCTGTACGCCGTGCTGCTGACCGCCATGGTGTCCGGGCGCATCGTCTGGGGCATCGTGCGCTTTGTGCTGGCGGGGCTGACCGGCGGCAGCTTCCCCTTCAGCGCCTTTTTGTCCGGGGCACTGTTCACCGCCGTGCCGGGCATCGTAGCACAGCTGGTGTTCATCCCGCTGCTGCTCACCGCCCTGCAAAAGGCCGGCTTTGCGGACTGACCCCCTGCGCGCACCCTTTGTGCAAATAAACGATACTTCAGCCGGTTTTTAAGGCACTTTTTCCAAAAGAAACGGAAAACCGGAAAAATTGTGCCGTTTTGTGGCTTTCCGTCGGCAAATGTGATAAACTTGGATTAGATGCGGGCGTGTGCCGCTGTGCACCGCCCACAAAGAGTAAATGAAGAATGAGAGGTCGTTTATCGTGAAGATCATTCGTACAAAGGACTACGCTGATATGTCCCGCAAGGCAGCAAACATCATTTCTGCGCAGGTCATCATGAAGCCGGACTGCGTGCTGGGTCTGGCTACCGGCGGCACCCCCGTTGGCACCTACGAGAAGCTGGTGGAGCGCTACAATGAGGGAGATCTGGATTTTTCTGAGGTCACCTCCGTCAATCTGGACGAGTACCGCGGCCTGCCCAAGGATCACCCGGAAAGCTACTGGAGCTTTATGCACCGCAACCTGTTCGACCATGTGAACATCGACCCTGCCCACATCAACCTGCCGGACGGCACCAACATGGACGCCGAAGCCGAGTGCAAGCGCTACGATGAGGTCATCCGCAGCGTGGGCGGCGTGGATCTGCAGCTGCTGGGCATCGGTCATGACGGTCACATCGGCTTCAACGAGCCCCACGATGCCTTTGATCTGGGCACCCACTGCGTGGATCTGACCCAGGAGACCATCGAAGCCAACAAGCGCTTCTTTGACGGCAACGTGGATCTGGTGCCCAAGCAGGCTTACACCATGGGCATCCGCACCATCATGCAGGCACGCAAGGTGCTGATGGTGGTCAACGGCGCAGGCAAAGCCGAGATCGTCAAGAAGGCTTTCTTCGGCCCCGTCACCCCCGAGGTGCCCGCAAGCATTCTGCAGCTGCACCCGGACTTCATTCTGGTGGCTGACGAAGAGGCTCTGAGCCTGATCTGATCCTTCTTATTTAGATTTAGGGCACCGGAACACCTGCGGGCGTTCCGGTGTTCCTTTTTTGAAGGGGAGAACCCTCTCAGTCATCGCTACGCGATGCCAGCTCCCCCGAGGGGGGGAGCTTTTACGCATCTGTCGGTCAGCACTAATAAAGCTCCCCCTTCGGGGGAGCTGGCTGCGACCAGCGGGAGCAGACTGAGAGGGTTGAACGCATTTTGCTGCCCCTCTCTTTACATTCCGCCGAAAAAGCGGTATTCTTTTTTCAAGAACAAACTTTCCCGGGAGGAGACCATGGATATCCGCCAGCTGCACTACTTTTTGACCCTGTGCGAAGAAATGAATTATACCCGCGCCGCACAGCGGCTGTTCCTGTCGCGGCAGGCGCTGCGCCAGAGCATCTCTGCGCTGGAAGCCGAGATGTGCGGGCCGCTGTTTATCAGCGCCCACCACAAGCTGGCGCTCACTGACCGGGGCATGAGCTTACAGCGCCACGCCGCCCCGGTGGTGGAGCAGTTCCAGCAGATGCAGGCCGCGCTGCGGGCAGAGATCCAGTCTGCCCAGCCGGTGCGCATCGGCATCAGCGTGGCGCTGGTGCCGGACTATCTGCCCGGGCTGGAGACCCAGCTGGACAAGTTCCGGCAGCAGTACCCCCATGTGGAGATGCGGTTCCGCCTGCTGGACAACGACGCCGTGGCCGATGGGGTAGAGCAGGGCGAGCTGGACGCGGGTCTGGTCATCGACCTTGGCTGCGCAGCGCCGGTGCTGGCGCGCACCACCCTGCGGGCAGACCCCGCCTGCCTGCTGGTGCCCCGGGGACATCCCTTTTGGGAAAAAGAGCGCATCCCGCTGGCGGAGCTGCGCGGGCAGCGGGTGCTGCTGCCCAGCCTGCGGCAGGATCTGTTCAGCCCGCTGTGGGCGGCCTGTGCCCGGGCGGGCTTTGCGCCCAACGCCGAGATCGGCCCCAGCTTTTATCAGGCCTACTATCTGGTGCAGGAGCAGCTGTGCACCTGCCTGACCCGCTACGAGCCCGGCGCGCGCCGGGAGCTGGACCGGGTGCGGGACGTGCTGCTGGAAGATATGCCCCCGCTGTGCGTGTCGCTGGTGCAGCGGCGGGACACCAGTTCTGCCTATATCGACCTGCTGCGCAGCTACCTGTTAGAAGTCCTGGGCAGCACCGCCAGCCTGCCGCCCCGCCGGGGACGGCCTGCAAAGCCCTTCTACACCGCGCCGGTGCTTTCCAGCGCCGCCGCAAAATCTGCCCCGGAGCATCCCGCCCCGGGCACCCAGCTGCCCTTTGCCGGCGGCAACAACTTCCGGGAGCTGGGCGGCTACCATGCCGATGAGGGCAAGACCGTAAAGTGGGGACAGATCTACCGGGGCTTCCCCACCGGGCGGCTGACCACCGAAGCCGACCGCGCCCGGCTGGACGGGCTGGGGCTGCGGCTCATCCTTGACCTGCGCAGCGGCGCAGAAGCCGCAAAGCTGCCGGACTATGTGCCGGACGGCGCACGGCTGGTGCAGATCTGCGGCCTGCGGGATGCCGCCGGGCAGGAGATCGATTTTTCGCCCAACGACATCCAGCGGCTGGTGCAGAGCGCCCCCGCCGGGACGAACCTCACCCAGATGATATATCGGCAGATGCTCACCGGCAACAAGGCCTTCAAGGAGCTGTTCCGTGCGCTGGAAGCCGGCGAGACGCCCATCCTGTTCCACTGCACATCGGGCAAGGACCGCACCGGCGTAGCCGCCATGCTGATCCTGCTGGCGCTGGGGGCTTCGGACGAGACCATCTGCGCGGATTACGCCCGCACTAACCTCTGCCGCGCCGCCGAGATCGAAAAGGCCATGGCTGACCATGCGGCGGAGATCGCCGCCGACCCGGCGCAGCGGATGCGCTGGCAGTCCTCCGCCGGGGTAGACCCGGAGACTGCGCCCTTTGTGCTGCGCACCATCCGGCAGGACTACGGCAGCGCCGAGAGCTATCTGGAAGCCGAATACGGCCTGACCCCCGCCCGCCTGATGCGGCTGCGGCGGATGTATCTGGAGTGAGACGATTTTGAATGCCCTCCGCATTGCTCTGGGCATTTTCAGCGGAAAAATAATTTTAAATTTCGGGGTTCAGAAACGCCTGCGGGCGTTTCTGAACCCCATTTTCACGGGGAGGGGTCGTGACGGCAAACGGCAGCTGCCGCGCTGGTTTCCTGCGGAAACATCCGCGCGGCAGGGAAGCACCCCTTCCCACAAAGGGAGAGCCTTTGGCAGTCCACACAAACTTCATCTCTTTGCCAAGGCCTCTCCCTTTGGGAGAGGTGGCAGTGAGTGAAACGAACTGACGGAGAGGGCGAGGATGCCGACCTTGTTCCGCTTCTATTTTTGTTTTTCTGCACAAAATGTTCTGCGGGCAGGGTTTTCCTCTTGACAAGCGGGCAAATGTTTCGTACTATAATTAGTAGTATGGAATCAAAGACGCTGTACGCAGGCTTCTGTGTGACCCTGTACCCGTTTCAGGCAAAGCGTGCCTGTTTGATATAAAATGGAACCGTAGAGAGAAAAGCCGTATGCTTTTGCCCGTGCCGCCGGTTTTTGGTGGTGCGTATGGTTTTGGTGTCACTTTTTGGATTGAAAGCTCTTTCTATATCATTGCCCGTGTCCTGCTGCGCAGCGTCTCCTGCTTTTAATTTTGCATTGAATTGAAACAAAGGAGAGTGAACGCAATGATCGCGATCGGAGTGATCGTGGTCTTGATCGTTGCTGCTGTCGGCGTGGCTGCGGGCTATTTTATTGGTTACAACAACCGTAAAAAGACCGCCGAAGCCCAGATCGGCAGCGCCGAAGCCGAGGCTACCCGGCTGGTGAACGAGGCGATCAAGACCGCCGACCAGAAGCGCAAGGAAGCGGTTCTGGAAGCAAAGGACGAGGCTTTCCGTCTGAAAGCCGAGGTCGATGCCCAGAAGGCAGAAGCCGACAAGGAGATCAAGCAGCGCCGTGCGGAGATCAGCCGTCAGGAAAACCGCATCGACCAGAAGGAGACGGCGCTGGACCGCAAGACCGAAGCGCTGGAAAAGAAGGAAGAAGAGCTGAAAAAGCGCGCCGCTGAAGCCGAGGAGCGTCTGGCAGAGATCGACGCTTTGCGCGCCAAGGAGATGGAGCGTCTGGAAACGCTGGCCGGCTTGAGTCAGGAGGACGCCCGCGAGGTGCTGCTGCACAAGGTGGACGAGGAGCTGACCCACGAAAAGGC